>OLOA01003345.1_pt1 | contig 13176 bp, 10 predicted proteins | sample 1672201 | NCBI WGS metagenome assembly OLOA01 (sample SAMEA3136658, study PRJEB25190) | human gut metagenome
GCCGTGCCGCAGCCGCCGGAGCGGTGCTTAAGCCGTCAGGTGGGAATTGTGCGGTGTTGCCCTAAATATGTCTATATTCTGTAGAGAAACGTAGGGGTACACACGAACATGTGGCTGATGAGGCAAGGCCGGTGCGCGGGACGATGCAAGCATCGTCCCCTACAAATTTTGGCCAGGGCCATCACAATTTTGCAATGCGCAATAAGGCAGAGTTGGAAGAAACCCTACAAATGCTTGCTGGGGTTTCGTGGATATTCGTTATTTTCTCCTGCGCTGCAATTCGATCCAGGCCAGGTCTCCGCGCTCCAGGCCGTGGATCAAAACCTCGGCAGTGGCAATGTTGGTGGCAACGGGGATGGCGCGGGTATCGCACAGGCGCAGCAGGGTAACGGCGTTCGGCTCATTGGGCCGGGCGTTGACGGGGTCGCGGAAAAACAGCAGCATATCAATTTCGCCGCAGGCAATCATGGAGGAAATCTGCTCGGCACCGCCGCGTGCACCGGGATACAGGCAGCGAACCGGCAGCCCACAGGCATCGTGTACCACTTTGCCCGTCACGCCGGTGGCAACCAGTTCGTTCTGAGACAGAATACGCACATAGGCTGTGCAGAACTGGGCCAAAAGCTCTTTGCGGGAATCATGGGCAATCAATGCGATCCTCAAGGTGGGTGCCTCCTATAATTAGTTATTTATATAATATCATAGAATAGATTGCTGAAAAATGCAAGACACCTTTGGTTAAACCACCCGCTAACCCCGAAAAAGCGTGCAGTGTTACCAAAAAACTTTACACGATTTTGGCAAAACCGCTTTGTGCGAATGTGCTATAATATGTACAATAAATACATAACCTGTAAGGCACCAAAAGCGCCGCACAGGCAAAGGAGGAAAAACGCTATGAAAAAATCCGCACAGACCGTCATTCGGGAAGGCGCCTGCTATACTATCGCTGCCGCCAATGGCCGCGTGCTGGAAGTTGCCGATTTCAACACCGAGAACGGCGCATCCATCCGCCTGTGGAGCTATGAGGGTCAGCCCTGGCAGCAATGGATTTTTGAGGAAGCCGCTGAAGGCCAGTACCGCATCAAAAACCGTTTTACCGGCAAGGTGATGGACCTGGCCATGAGTGGTGTTGTGAACGGAACCTGGGTGCACCAGTGGGAAAAAACCACCGGCAAGGGCCAGCGGTGGGAGATTGTTCCCGCCGATGGCGGCAAGGCCAAGATCCGCAATGTGCTGGCTGATAAGGTCATTGACCTGGTAGGCATGCGGGTCGATAACGGTACCCAGGCCCAGATCTGGCAGGATGTGTTTGGCGAAAACCAGCTGTGGAGCATCCAGCCCGTGCCGGATAAGCTGCTGCAAAAGGATATGCCAAAGCCGGAACCCAAGAAAACGGCCCCCAAGTCCACCCGCACCCAGACCGGCACCGGCCGCGCCAAAAAGACCGGCGGCAAAGGCGGACGCCGCGCAGCCAGGTAAAGCAGAGAAAACCGAATAAATAAAATTGAAACAGCCCGCTCATCCGGCAACAAACGGATGGACGGGCTGTTGCGGTTACATTTTGAAAGCCAAGGCAATACCGCATAATTCTAAGTGCCGATACGGCGAGCGAGGTGCGGCAGATGCCAAGCCAAAAGCGCAGATAATACTGGATGCTGCAAAGGTGAGCGCCGCCAGTGGCGGAAACAGCGAACCGAAGCAGGGGCAGCGGTCGCAGAGTGCGAGGGGCTTTTGCCCCCGAAGCACGATGCGGGTACCGCAACCCGACATTATCGAGCATTTTGGCAACGCAGATGCCGTGCCGCAGTTGCCGGAGCGGTGCTTAAGCCGCAAGGCGGGAATTGTGCGGTGTTGCCCCAAACTTTACTGGCGGATCATGCGGTAGCCAACGCCGATGTGGGTCTGGATATAGCGGGGGTGGCTGGGGTCTTCCTCAATTTTTTTGCGCAGCGTTGCCATAAATACGCGCAGGGACGGCGTATCCGATGCAGCCGGGCTGCCCCAGACTTCGTTCAGCAGATAGTTGTGGGTCAGCACTTTGCCGGTGTTCTTGGCCAGAACGCAGATCAGCTTGTACTCAATGGGGGTCAGGTGAATCTCCGTTCCGCCGCGGTACACACAGCCTGCGGCATAGTCAATGCGCAGTTCTCCGTTCTCGTATATGCTGGCCTGGTCACCTGCGCGGGAAGTATCATACCGCACACGGCGCAGCGCCACGCGCAGCCGGGCCAAAAGCTCCTCTACGCTGAATGGCTTGGTCAGGTAATCATCTGCACCGGCATCCAGGGCGGATACTTTGTCGGTATCATCACTGCGGGCCGAAACCACCAGAATGGGCACGTTGCTCCACCCGCGAATCTTGCGGATCACATCAATACCGTCCATATCCGGCAGGCCAAGGTCCAGCAAAATTACATCCGGCCGTGCCGAAGCAGCTTCCAACAGGGCACCGGCTCCGTTCTGTACACGGTGGTACTGATAATTGCGGGTTTCCAGTGTGGTGGAGATCAGCCGTGCAACAGCCGGGTCATCCTCCACCACAAGGATCAGCGGTTTATTCATACAGGGTCACCTCAGTTCGCGGGAGTGTAAAACGGAAGCAGGCACCGTGCGGTGCAGCGTTCTGTACATCGATCACACCGCCATGGGCGGCAACAATGGAACGGCACAAGGCCAGCCCAAGACCCAGCCCGCGGCGGCCATCGCTGCGGGTTTTGCCAAGGGTATAAAACATATCAAACAGCTTGTCCCGGCTTTCTTCCGGGATGCCGGGGCCGTCATCCGTTACGCAGATGCGGACAAATTTACCCTCCGGCGCGGCGAAAAGCTCGATGCGGGAATGTTCGGGGGTATATTTGATGGCGTTGTTGATGAGGTTCACCAGCACCTGCTCGATCAGCTGGGCGTCCATATCGGCCATCAGCAGGTCATCCGTCACGTTGGTCACAATGGTGTGGCGGGCGGCGTCATGGTCTAAATGAGCCAGTACATCGTCAAAAATATCTTGAATCAGCTCCGGCTGAATGCGCAGGTTTACCTGGCCGTTCTCCATCCGGGTGATGGAAAGCAGATTTTCCACCAGATGGTTCAGCCAGTTGGCGTCCTCATAAATTGCGGCAGAAAGCTCCCGGCGCTTTTCCTCGGTCAGCAGGGGATTTTTCTCGGTCAAAATCAGCGCGTTGCCGGAAATGCTTGTCAGCGGGGTGCGCAGGTCATGGCTGATGCTGCGCAGCAGGTTGGCGCGCAGCTGTTCCTGGCGGGCGGCTTCCTCAATTTCGCGCCGGGCGCGGTTGGAGGCTTCTTTTTCCAGCGCCAGGGAACATACATCCAGGATGGATAATGCCAGATTGTGCTCATAGGTGCTGAACTCATGCAGCGCCGGGCAACTGCGGTAATCCGTCTGGGCGGGAGGGGGCAGAATCAGGGTTCCCGGTGCAATGTGCTCCGGTGCGGGGGCAAAGCAGACCGGGCGCTCCAACAGCTTGCCCAGCTGGGTGGCCGTTATCCGCAGAATGGTGTCAGGGTCCTCGGCCCCCAACAGGCTGCGGCTGGCTTCCAGCAGCACCTGCGAAGCATAGGCTTTGCGCTCGCTTTGGGCGGCCTGTACCTTGATACGCCCCGTCAGCGAGGAGCAGAGCAGCGAAACGCAGAGCATGACCACTGCCGTTACCATGTCGTCTGACCGGATGCGGAACTGCATAAAGGGGTCAATGAACATATAGTTGACCAGCATCACCGAGAACAGCGAAGCCACAACGCCGTACACCAACCCCGATGTAAAGACGTTGATATACATGACGCCCAGGATATAGGTCAGGATATAGTTGGAAGAAACAAAATCCAGCCGGAAAAATACCCAGCTTGTCAGCGTACACAGCGCAAGGACCAATGCGGTCAGGGCGCAGTCCCGCAGCCAAAGCAGGGCAGGTTTGCGTTGCGGCATGGGGGCAGGCTCCTTTCCACTACAGGGCAGGGAATGCGGCAAGGCGGCCCAGCACTGTATTTATCCTATGGCAACACCGCACAATTCCCGCCTTGCGGCTTAAGCACCGCTCCGGCAGCTGCGGCACGGCATCTGCGTTGCCAAAATGCTCGATAATACACAAAGTATTATCTGCGCTTTTGGCTTGGCATCTGCCGCACCTCGCTCGCCGTATCGGCACTTAGAATTATGCGGTATTGCCCTATTATAACATATTGCCGAACTCTTTGATACAAACGGAATAATCTTTATATAAATTTAATGCAGGCCTACCCGATCCGCGGCAGCCCCGGCACTTTTTTGCACGCTGGGCGGGGCATTGGTTGAAATCAGGCCGCAAATCGGTTATACTATTTTGTAATAATTGGATTGTTCTGCCCTGCGGGCGGTATTGCCATATAAAAAGGAGTGTTTTTACAATGTCCCATACCGTTATGGTGACCGGTGCCGATGGCTTTATCGGCAGCCATCTGGCCGAAGAGCTGGTAAAAAGCGGCGAGAAAGTGCGTGCTTTCTGCCTGTATAACTCGTTTGGTTCCCTGGGCTGGATCGATACCCTGCCCCCGGAGATCCGCAATGAAATGGATATCTTTATGGGCGATGTACGTGACCCCAACGGCGTGCGTACTGCCATGCGCGGGCAGGAGCGCGTGTTCCATCTGGCTGCCCTGATTGCCATTCCGTTCAGCTACCACAGCCCGGACAGCTATGTGGATACCAACATCAAGGGCACCCTGAACGTGCTGAACGCCGCCCGCGAGCTGGGCACCCAGCGCGTGATGGTTACTTCCACCAGCGAAGTATACGGCACCGCCCAGTATGTGCCCATTGACGAGCACCACCCGTTCCAGGGCCAGAGCCCCTACTCTGCCACCAAGATCGGCGCGGACCGCCTGGCCGAAAGCTTTTACCGCAGCTTTGACCTGCCGGTTTCCATTGTGCGTCCCTTCAACACCTATGGCCCGCGCCAGAGCGGCCGCGCCATCATCCCCACCATCATCACCCAGCTGCTGGCCGGCCAGCAGGAAATCAAGCTGGGCAGCCTGACCCCCACCCGCGACTTTAACTATGTCAAGGACACCGCCCACGGCTTTATGGCCATTGCGGACTGCGATGCCGCCATTGGCCAGGAAATCAACATTGCCACCGGCGTGGAACATTCCATCGGCGATTTGGCCAATGAGCTGATTGCCCAGATCAACCCCAGCGCCAGGATCGTCTGCGAAGCCGAGCGCCTGCGCCCCGAAAAGAGCGAGGTCAACCGCCTGCTGGGCGATGCCACCAAGCTGCGCACCCTGACCGATTGGAAACCGCAGTATACCTTTGAACAGGGCCTTGCCGAAACCATTGAGTTCCTGCGCGGCAACCTGGACCAGTACAAGGTCGGCCAGTACATTCTGTAAGGGCGGTTGTAAGGAAGTTTTATGCCAATAAAATTACAAAAGCTGCCCGCCGCTGTGCGGTGGGGGCTGGCTGTGCTGTGCGCCGCCGTGTGCGGCGTGCTGTGGGCCTATTACTGGCGGGTGTTCTTTGGGCTGGATAACCGTGTGTCCCCCCTGGTGGTTACACTGGGGTGTGCGGCCTTTCTGGAAGTATGTCTGCTGGCCGGGTATTGTGTGCGGCGGTTTGCAAAAGGATTTGCGGCAAAAGGGGCCGTGTGCATCTTTTTGTGCGGGCTGCTGTTTGCACTTGCCAACCCGCCGCTGCAAACGCCGGACGAAGCCGACCATTACCTGCGCACCTATGCCATCTCCACCGGGCACTTTGATTTTGATGCTTCCCGCATCTACCCGGACGATGTGGCCTACCTGCTGGAAGCGTTCCCCGGTGCATGGGTGAATGCACATACCTCTGCCGGTGTGGGCACCGACCCCGATACCGGGGCGGAAAAAGCCTATAACACCGCGGGCTATGCCCTGAAGCAATACGGCAAGGACGGCGCAGTGCAGAGCATGGCGGACAGCTTTGCCCTGTACCTGGCGCACGATGTGCGGGATTCTGTGCCGGACCCGGTCAGCGAGCCGGTCAGCTTTCTGGTCATTCCATTCCTGCCGGGCGCGGTCGGTATGGCGCTGGCACGCCTGCTGGGCTTTGGCGCGCTGGGCTGCCTGTATGGCGGGCGCATCGTCAACCTGCTGGCCTACACGCTGTTGTGCGCGTTGGCGCTGGCCAAAGCGGAGCGTTACCGCCCGGTCTTTGCGGCCATTATGCTGCTGCCGATGTCGCTGTTTATGGGGTCGTCGCTGAGCTATGATGCAACCCTGCTGGGCTGCTATTACCTGATGCTTGCCCTGCTGACCCGCAGAGAGTGGGACACCCGGACAGTGGGCATTTACACTGCCGCCTGCATCTTTGTCAATATCGCTAAACCGTACCTGAACCTTTTGTGGGTGCTGCCTATCTTTTTGGTGGCAAAGCGGGAATGGCACGCCAAGGGACGCCGCCCGCTGTGGGCGCTGGGCGGCTTTGGCGGTGCTATGGCCGTTACCCTGCTGACGGAATGGTACGGAACGGCGTTCCGCTATAACTATCCCATCATTGAGCGCCAGGGCGGCAGCACGGTAAACGGCGGTGAACAGCTGGCCTTTGTGCTGCGCAACCCTCTGCGGACCATTGCTGCGTTCTGGGGGACCCTGGGAGAGAATGATTTCTTTATTGGGCAGCTCGGCCTGTTCGGCTGGAAGGACCTGCCCATCAGCTTTTTGAACCTGACCGGCCCGCTGGTGCTGCTGTTGGCCGCCCTGCTGGCTGCTGCGCAGCCAAAACGCGCCGATGCGTTCCCCACCCGCCGCCGCGTGGGCGGGGCGGCGCTGCTGACGCTGGTGTACGCCGCCGGTGCCATGGCAGCCATGTATATCACCTATACCCCGGTGGGCATGGTGCGCATTGTGGGGCTGCAGGCGCGGTATTTCCTCTGCGTCTGGCTGGCATTGCTGCCCGCCCTGGCCGTACTGCTGCGCAAAACCATCCGCCCCGCCATCACGGAAGAAAGGGCCGAAGCGGCCATCACCCCGCTGTGCGCCTGCTATGCCGTTTTTGGCGCTGTGCTGCTCTTCCAGCACTACTTTGTGGGGCCGGTGTACGTCGTATACGCGTGAGCTGGCTTACGCGTATATGAGAGAATAGTTAAAAATAATGGCGGTGTGCCTGCGGCACGATCAAATCTGCGGTTTTTCGCGGCTTTTGCGTGATAGTCTGCGAATATAGAATCAGCCTTTATATGCTACCTTGCCCCAATTTTCTGAGCCGCCCACCGGGCGGCGGTCCACCAACATTATTCTCTATTATTTTTTAATTTCAATCCGGGAGGTGCTGTACCGTGCAGATTGTATTCGGCCTGCTGTTTTTGCTGTTCTTCTCCGCATGCTGTCTGTGCGTGGCGGCATGCACCCGGTTCGATGCCGCCCTGTTGCCGCTGCCCGCTTTGTGCGGGTCGGCCGTGGTGCTGTATCTGCTTTCCCTGCTGGGGCTTTTGCAGTTCGGCCATTTTATCATCATGGCGGTCTGGCTGGCCGGCGGGGTCTACTTTGGGGTGCGTGCCGGGTGGCGGGCTATCCGGCAGGCACTGTTCAGCCCCGGCTTTTTGCTGTTTGTGGGCGGCAGCTGTTTTTTGTGGGTGCTGTTTGCTTTGCAGCAGCCCATGTTTACCCAGTGGGATGAATTTACCGCCTGGGGCCTGGCCCCCAAGATGGTGGCGGAGCGCGCTGCGCTGTATGTGGCGGATCCCATCAACCTGACAGCGAGCTTTACCTACCCGGCAACCAGCCTGGTTTCCTATCTCTTCCAGCGCGTACCGGGCCAGTTTTATGAATGGCAGTGCCTGGCCGGGCTGGATATTTTGTTCCTGGCCTGCATTGCCCCGGCGGCAGCCATGCCGCGCAAAAACTGGGCGGGTGCTGTGTTGGTGTTTGCTGCGGGCTTTCTTCTGCCATTCTTTTTCAGCGTGGTTCCGGCGGGCACCCCATCCACCATGTACGCCAACGCCATGGCGGATACCCCCCTGGCGCTGCTGTTTGGCGGAACCCTGTGCCTGTATGCCGCGGCGGGCGGGCGCAAAACCGGCTTTTTTGCCTGTGCCATGCCACTTGCCGTGCTGACCATGACCAAAGATATCGGTTTTGCCTATGCCTTGATCGTTACGTTCCTGATCGGGCTGGATCAGCTGTTCGGTACGCCGCACCCGGATACAAAGCCTGCCCGCATTTTCGGTGTATCGCTGGCAAAATGCAGTATTCTGGCGGCGGTGGTGCTGGCGGTGTTTATCAGCTGGAACCGCTATACCGCCGCCGTGACCCCAACTGAAACCACTGGGGCCAGCGTGGGCAGCGCGGGCCTGAGCTATGGTGCTGTGCTGACCGGCGGCATCAAGCAGCTGCTGGGCATTGGGCGCGAAGAACGCTTTGCCCAGATCATGCAGAGCATGGGCCAGGCATTTTTGTACCGCCGCGTCTGTTTGGTGGGCGCGCCCATCATGGCCGTCAGCTGCATTCTGCTGCTGTTCACGGCGGCCTTTGTGGCAGCGCCTGCCGGTGCCGCACGCCGCCGCACCGTGGTTGGCTTTGTGGGCGGGGCGTTCTGCTTTGCCGCGCTGTATCTCTTCCACCTGATTTTGTACTTCTACAATTTCTCCGAGGCCGAAGGCTCCGCCTTGAAGGACTATGAGCGTTATATCGCGCCCTACCTGCAGGGGTGGATGCTGTACGGCTTCTGTGTGCTGGGCTTTGCGGTGGGGCAGGGCAGCGGCGCGGCGCAGCGGCTGGGCCGTGCGGCGCTGGGGCTGGCCGCTGCGGCAGTGCTGGGTATTTTTGCCTGGCGCGGTGTGCCCGCAGCCGGGTTCTGGACCAACGCCGACAGCCTGTACACCCTGCGCCGTGATGTAAAGAATCGCGCTGAAGCAATGAACACCGTGCTGGACTGGCCGGACCGCGTGCTGGTCATCAGTCAGGGCGATGATGCTACCCGCTGGTACTACTACAAGTATGAGCTGACCGCCAAGGTGGTCAACGGCTATGGCGGTACCTGGTGGGGCAACGATGATTATTCCAGCCGGTGGGACTCCGACTTTATGAACCTGGTGGAAAGCCTGAACTGGACCTTGTATGACTTTGAGGCGGTCTGCACCGCAGACTCTCTGACTGCCTATATGGAAGAAAAGCAGATCGACTACCTGCTGATCGACCGCGCGGACGACTATCTGGAGCGGGAGTTCAGCAGCCGGTTCGAAGGCGGGCTGAAAGCTAATATGCCCGCAACCCTCTACCGGTTTGAAGGCCGCAGCAAGCCGATCGCCTTTACCCCGGTGGCTGTGGCAGAAAGCGGGGTGGTACAATGAAAGATAAACGCCCAACCAAGCGTTTTGCCGCCCCCGCCCGTGCGGGCCGCCCGCTGCGCCCCCAGCAGCTGCTGATATTGGCATATGCCGCCGCTGTTATTGTGTGGCTGGTGTACGTGCTGGTGGGCAGCGCTGTGATGCTGAACCATAAAGCAGACGGCACTATGGTGACCCGCACCCTGACGGCGGATGACCTGGAATTTGAAAGCTTTGTCAATTATGATGACGATGAATGGCATACCGCGCCGGTGGATGAACCCGGCTGGTATCTTTCCACCGACAACGACCCGCACATCATCTGGCGGGGCGAAGCCTGGCTGGAAACGGTGGAGCTGGACGCCGTGCACTACCTGCCGTCCGGCAGCGTAGCATTGTATTACCTGCGCCCCGGCCAGACCGAGTACAGCGAGACCCAGAAAGTTTTTGCCCGCGTGAGCGGCGAAAACCAGTATACCTTTGACCTGGGCGGTCTTACCGTGACCGGGCTGCGCATTGACCCGGACAGTGTGGGCGGCGTGCCTACCCGGCTGGACGGCGTGGTGCTCAACCCGGTGCAGCCGTGGTACCTGCGCTTTGTGCCAAACGGCGGCCAATGGCTGCTGCTGTTGTTTGCCCCGGCTGTGGGGGCTGCGTTTGCCTGCCTTGCCGTTGATGTTTTCCGCAAAAAGTAAAAAAGAGCCCTGTGGGGCGGTGCGCCCATGGCTTGGGGGCACACCCGCAGGGCTTTTATGTTGTATAAAATGGTGATTCTATGGAGCTGCTTTGCATCTTTGCCGCGCTGGCGGTGCTGTTTTTGTTCTGCGCGTTCCTAACGCTCAAATGTAACCTGCATGCTGCGCTGGCCCCGCTGACCGCGCTGGGCATTGCCGTTGCCTGGCTGACGGCTGCGGGCATGGCAAACCTGCTGCTGCCCGGCACTGTGCTGCTGTGGGCGGTGTTTGTAGGCAGCGGCGTGTGGGCGCTGGTGCCCCACAAAGGCCAGCGCCCGGCCTACCGCCGCCTGGTTACACCGGGGGCGGTGCTGTTCTGGGGCATGGCGCTGGCATTTGCGGTGTACTTTTTCATCCGCCAGCCGCTGGCAACCAAGTATGATGAACTCAGCCTGTGGGCTACCGCCGTAAAGGTGACCAAGGCGGATAACCGCCTGTATGCCCTGGCTACCCTTGGAACCCCCTGGCCCCAGACCCAGAACCCCGGCCTGCCGCTGCTCTCCTACTTCTTTCAGTTTTTGGGCCATTATGCAGACTGGAAGATCTATGTGGCGTATGATGTGCTGGCCGCCGCCGTGTTTGCCGCGGTGCTGGGCGGGCTGAACTTCCGCCAGTACCGCATTGCGGTGCCGCTGGCAGCAATCTGCTGGTTTGCCCCCTGGTTTTTGACGGTGTATAACCATACGATCTATCTGGATACCACTTATATGACCGCCTATGGCGATGTGCCCGCGGGCCTTGCACTGGGCGGCGCTGTGGCGCTGTGGCTGGCGCTGCGCAAAACCGGCGGCCCCAAGTGGGCCGTACTGCCGGTACTGGCTCTGGCGGCCAACATCAAGGCCAACACCTTTGTGCTGTCCCTGGTGGCGGCGGGGCTGATGGCTGTGGATGCCTGGCTGTTTGCGGAGCACCCCTTCAAAAAGGGCCTTGCCCGCCGCACCGGCTTTGCCATTGCCTGCTTTGCCGCGCCCATGCTGATCTATTATTTCTGGAACATCCGCTATGTGGGCATTCTGGTTGCCAAAAGTGCCAGCGAGGGCGGCACCGGCGAAACCAGCGCCCCCTTGTCCGCTGTGGTCATCAACGGCATCAAGATTTTGCTGGGCCAACCGGTGGAGGGCTTTTACGCCGAGCGCCAGAACCAGTTCACCCAAGCCATGGCCGATATGGGCCACCAGTTCTGGACTTCGGATGGTCGGCTGAGCATGATCGGCCAGGGCCGCAATGTTGTGGTGCTGATTCTGCTGGTGTTCTTGGTGGCGGCCATCTGCGCCAGAGGCCGCCAGCTCAAGCTGCGCATTGGCTGCATCGGGGTGCTGTCCCTTGCATGCTTTGTGGGGTATAACCTCATGCTGGCGCTCAGCTATGGCTTTATTTTCAAGCCGGATCAGGCCGTGGGGCTGGTGGATTATAACCGCTATATCTATACTTACTATATCGGCTGGTTCTTTATGGCGCTGGCCTGCTGGAGCACCGCCCTGCAAACCGCGGATGGCGAACAGAAAGCCCTGGCCCGCTGCTGGATTGCCCTGGCGGGCCAGGCCGGTGTTCTGCTGATGGCCGCCGCCATGCTGGTGCGGGTGAACGGCATGATCCTGCCGCAGCTTTCGGTGCTGGGCTTCTCGGATGGCGAATTCGCCGACCGCAAGACCGCCCGCGCCGAAGCTGACTGGCTGTGCAGCGATTACCTGAACGAAAACGACCGCGTGTTTTTTGTCAGCCAGGGGGATAACGGCGAACACTGGTTCTCTGCCGTGTTTGATTTTTACCCCGTCCTGGTGGATTACTCCGGCGTGGGGGCCACGCAGGAGGGCGGCGGCGGAACCTTCGGCCTGCCGGAGCTGGAACCGCAGGAGGCGGGCGTGAAGCAGCGCTACTACCACCCCTACACCGCTGAACGCCTGGATGAAACCGTGCGTGCCAACGGCTGTACGGTGCTTTACCTGCAAAAGATCGACGATATCTTTGTGCAGAGCTATCAGAACCTGTTTACCGACCACCTGGCCGCTGCGCAGGCGGGGCAGACCCTGCTCTACCGCGTAACGGATGCCGGGTATGAGCCGGTCACAATGCAGATGAGCAAGGAGGCGGCCCAATGAAAGAGATGACATGGAAAAGCCGCCTGAACCGACTGTTTGCCCATCGCTTTGCCTTGCCGGTGCTGTGCTGGTGCGCGGCGCTGGTGTTCTGGCTGGTGCAGGGTGCGGTGGCCTTTGCGGGGGACAGCTCCGCCAAGGCAAAAGGCACCCTGACTGAAACCTCGATCCCCATTGAAAGCTGGCAGCTGGCCGAGCTGACCTGGGGGGAGCCGGGGGAGAACAGCGCACCCCAGGGCCAGCTGATTACCACAGGCGGCGACCCGCAGATGATTTTGGAGGATGTATCCGGCCGCGTGGTGCGTACCGTGAGCTACAACGTGGAGTTTGACGGCGATTCCCGCGAAATGTGCCTGTATTACACCACAAAAACGGGGGAGCCCTACAGCCAGGACCGCCGCGTCTTCCCCAAAGTGCTGGCAGACGGCACCTATGTGTACACCCTGCCGCGCACCCAGATCGTGGCACTGCGGCTGGATCCCTGCAGCCCTGATGAAAACAAGACCGTGGGCCTGACCTTTACTCCGCAAAGCATTACCCTGAATGCCGCCAGCACCCTGCCCGGCGGGGCAGATTACTTTATCCCCACCTGGTACCAGCTGTTCGGCCTGATCGTGTACCCCGCCCTTGCCGCCGCCGTATTGGATTGGCTGTGGGCCGTGGGCAGACAGCTTGCCAAAAAGAAACAATAACCCGACAATAGCCTGATACAACAAAGCACCGTGCCGCAAGCAGGAGAACCCCCTGCATGGCGGCACGGTGTTTGTTGTTGGTATGGGTGAAATCAGCAAAAGGCATCCCCCAGCCGAGAGCGAATGGATTCCAGGAACGCGGCAGATGCTGGGGCATATTGCCATCAGGTGGTGCTATCCTGGGCATTGTTCCCGGCCATAGTGGCCACCGGCACCGACAGGATCTTCGCCAACCTGTTCTGGATGGGGGTGATGATCTGGAGGAAATGAAAAGCGGGCTAAGCAGCCAAAAAGGAATCACAATGTTGAGGCAACACCGCACAATTCCCGCCTTGCGGCTTAAGCACCGCTCCGGCAGCTG
>OLOA01003349.1_pt1 | contig 13152 bp, 6 predicted proteins | sample 1672201 | NCBI WGS metagenome assembly OLOA01 (sample SAMEA3136658, study PRJEB25190) | human gut metagenome
CATCCACCTATGAGCAAGCTCATGTGGATTTAGACCTTTTGACCCTGGCATCATATTATTCCAGATACAGAAACGGATCTTCTGCTGCTCCGTCTTTTTCCATGGCAAAATATAGATTTGTGCCTTCTTTGCAGTAGTATTTGGTCGGCTGTGCCACGTATCCTAAAAGTTGTCCTCTCTCGACTACATCGCCTTCTGCTACGGCTACATTCTCAAGCTGGCCATAGATCAGCGTGTACTGATCTCCGAGATTCATGCGGATCGTTGTTCCTGTTTCATCATTTGTTGTGATGGAATCAACGATTCCTTTTGCCGCAGATACGACCTGTGCTCCTTCTTCCGCCCCGAAGATCAGTGCCGGATTATATTTATACTGATCCAGCGTTGCAAAATACACGGTAGAATCCATGCTGTAGTCCATGAGCACTTTGCCGGCTACCGGCCACTGAAGTTCCTGTGTGGACGCAAAGCTGACCGTCGGACTGACCACTGCGTTGACCTGTCCGGAGGAAACTTTTTCGGTCTCCATGCCTTCTGTCTCTGCTTCTGTTTCCTGCCCGGCTGTTTCCTGTTCTGCCCTTATCTGACGATTGCCGCCTGCCAGTGATTTCGGATCAACATCCATCTCATTTGCCTGAGAAGCCAGATTTGCTTCCGCTTCTGATGAAATCACCGCCTCAGCTTCTGTTTCGACAGGACTTTCATTCAGATCCACCATATGCTCTTTTGCCGGTTCCTGTGCCGTATCCGACAGATCAACAGCATAGTAGGTCGTTGCCGCAGCCGCCCCTACAAGACATAAAGTCAGAACCAACATCGCACCTTTTTTTCGCGTAAACCATTTTCCATCCTTCTTCTGCATATCCCTTCACCTCATAAATTCAGATTTGCAACCAAACAGTTACCTTATTCTCATTTTTTCCGATTTTGGTTTTTTTATGCGAAGTGAATATGAAAGAAACTATATTTCTATGATGTTCTTTCTTTTTTTCAAGTCGAACGCACGTGAGACTTGGCACGCGATTCTGGTCAGCTTTGCTGACATTTACCCAACAGAATCGCTGTGCATTCTCGCGGAGCGTTTATCTTAGTCGGAGATTGCTCTCCCACTAAGACAAATTTGTTGCTCGCCACTTATAGGAGTCTTCTCCGACTAAGATAAAAACAGGCAGTTGGCTTTTTCATATCCAACTGCCCATTTTTGCTATTTCTTTATCATTCTTTTATGCTTCTACGGTCACTTTATCCAGATGCCAGATTTCATCTACATACTGCTGGATGGTACGGTCTGATGTGAACTTGCCGCTGCATGCGGTGTTCATCATTGCCATTCTTGCCCAGCCTGTTTCGTCACGGTATGCTTTTTCTACTCTCTCCTGAGCTTCTGCGTAAGACTTGAAGTCTGCCAGGATGAAGTAAGTATCTGCTCTGTCGCTGCTGTTTGTGTTCAGCAGAGAATCGTAGATATCACGGAATCTTTCTGGATCATCCGGAGCATATTCTCCATTGATCAGCTGCATCAGGACACGACGGATATCCTGGTCGTTGTTGAAATAATCCATCGGATTGTAGCCGCCGTTGTTCTCGTAATTGATAACTTCCTGAGCGGACAGACCGAAAATAAATGCATTTTCTTCTCCAACTTCCTGAACGATCTCTACGTTTGCTCCGTCCATGGTTCCCAGTGTCGGTGCACCGTTCAGCATGAACTTCATATTTCCGGTTCCGGATGCTTCTTTACTTGCTGTGGAGATCTGCTCGGAAACATCTGCTGCTGCAAAGATCCATTCTGCATTGGATACACGGTAATCTTCGATAAATACAACTTTCAGTTTTCCGTTGATGCTCTTATCGTTGTTGATCACATCTGCAACAGAGTTGATCAGTTTGATCGTCAGTTTTGCACGACGATATCCGGCTGCTGCTTTTGCACCAAAGATGAAGGTTCTTGGATAGAACGGCATTTCCGGATGATCTTTGATCTTATTGTACAGATAGATAACGTGCAGGATGTTCAGCAGCTGACGTTTGTACTCATGAAGTCTCTTAACCTGTACATCGAAGATAGAACGAGGATCTACATCGATACCGTTGTGCTCTCTGATGTATTTTGCCAGACGCAGTTTGTTCTGGTATTTGATGTTCATGAACTCCTGCTGTGCTTTTTCATCATCCACATAAACTTTCAGTTTGGAGATCTGAGCCAGATCTGTGATCCATTCATCACCGATATGTTCGGTTACCCAGTCTGCCAGCAGCGGGTTTGCATGAAGCAGGAAACGTCTCTGTGTGATACCGTTTGTCTTGTTGTTGAATTTCTCCGGCATCATCTCATAGAAGTCTTTTAATTCCTGATTTTTCAGAATTTCTGTATGCAGTGCAGCAACACCGTTTACAGAGTAACCTGCACAGATAGCCAGATGTGCCATTTTAACCTGTCCATCGTAAATGATAGCCATCTTGCGGATTTTCTCCTGGTTGCCCGGATATTTTTTCTGGATCTCTTCCACAAATCTGCGGTTGATCTCCTCGATGATCTGGTAGATACGAGGAAGCAGTCTTGAGAACAGCTCGATCGGCCATTTTTCCAGTGCTTCTGCCATGATGGTGTGGTTGGTGTATGCACAGGTCTTTGTGGTAACTTCCCATGCTTCATCCCATTCCAGACCTTCTTCGTCAAGCAGGATACGCATCAGCTCTACTACTGCAACAGTCGGATGTGTATCGTTCAGCTGGAAGGTTGCTTTCTCATAGAATTTGCGGATGTCAGAATGATTCTTTTTATATTTTGCAACAGCTGCCTGAACACTTGCAGAAATGAAGAAATACTGCTGTTTCAGACGCAGTTCTTTACCTGCGTAGTGGTTATCGTTCGGGTAGAGAACTTCTACGATATTTCTTGCCAGGTTTTCCTGTTCTACGGCTTTCTGATAATCACCTTTATCGAAAGAATCCAGCTGGAAGTCGTTGATCGCTTCTGCATCCCATACACGCAGTGTATTTACTACATTGTTGTTGTAACCAACGATCGGAATATCAAACGGGATTGCACGTACAGACTGATAACCTTCCTGGATAAATTTGTTGCGTTTTGTTGCTTCATCGTATTCTACACGGATATAGCCGCCGAATTTTACTTCTTTTGCATATTCCGGACGACGCAGCTCAAATGGATTACCGTCTTTCAGCCAGTTATCCGGCACTTCTACCTGATAACCGTTTTCAATCTTCTGTTTGAACATACCATAGCGGTAACGGATACCGCAGCCGTATGCTGCATAACCAAGTGTTGCCAGAGAATCAAGGAAGCATGCAGCCAGACGGCCAAGACCGCCGTTTCCAAGTGCTGCATCCGGCTCCTGGTCTTCGATCACATTCAGGTCAAAGCCCAGCTCTTCCAGAGCTTCTTTTACTTCTTTGTACTCTGTCAGGTTGATCATGTTATTTCCAAGGGCACGTCCCATCAGGAACTCCATGGACATATAATAAACCATTTTCGGGTCTTCTTCTTCGTAAACTTTCTGGGTTTCCATCCAGTTGTCAATAATCGTATCCTTGACCGCATAGGATACTGCCTGAAATACCTGCTGTTTTGTTGCGTCAACCAGTGTCTGACGGTACAGTGTTTTCAGGTTGCTTTTCACACTCTCAATAAATACTTCTTTGTCAAATCTTTTGCTCACAGCAAATCCTCCTTATTTCTGTGTCTTTTCAACACCCATGCGTACACTTTCACCGTTAATACTCCATTCTTTTTCGTATCCGGCAATACTTCCAAGAACAATCTCATCTGCAAGGACTTCATCCTTAATCTCATCCATATGGTCTTTCAGGACGGTGAGGATCTTTTCGTTGTCAGCTGCATACAGGCGGATTCTGTCCATTACCTCAAAACCTGCCTCTTTACGCATGGTCTGGACTTTACTGATCAGTTCTCTCACAAATCCCTCCTCAATCAATTCCGGAGTAAGGTTGGTATCCAGAACAACGGTAATATCGTTATCCTGCTCAGATACATAGCCTTCGATCTGTGCTGTATCAATCAGTAAATCTGTCTCATATAATACAACTTCACTGCCATTGATGTCAAGCGTGAGGGAGCCTTTGTCTTTCAGCTCATCCATTGCCTGATTGCCATCAAGTGCAGAAAGTGCCTGTTTGATACCGCCAAGCAGTTTGCCGTATTTTGGTCCTACGGTTTTCAGCTGCGGTTTGAAGCTGTAAGAAGTAAAGTCTTTTACATCCTGTGTAAAGGTAACTTTCTTGCTGTTCAGCTCGTCACGGATAATGTCTGCGAAGTATTCTGGCAGTTCTTTCGGTGCTTTGACAAACATGTTTGCGATCGGCTGTCTGTTCTTGATGTTTGCAGTATTTCTGCATGCACGTCCCATAACAACAATCTTCAGTACTTCATCCATGTTTGCTTCGAGTTCTTTGTCTACGTGAGCCATATCTGCCTTCGGGAAATCACACAGATGTACGCTTTCTGGTGCAGTCTTGTCAATGCTGCATACCAGGTTGCGGTAGATGTCTTCTGTCATAAACGGAATCATCGGTGCAGCTGCTTTTGAAACATTTACCAGAGCGGTGTAAAGTGTCATGTAAGCATTGATCTTATCCTGCTCCATGCCTTTTGCCCAGAAACGTTCACGGCTGCGGCGTACATACCAGTTACTCATATCATCCACAAATTCCTGAAGTGCTCTTGCAGTTTCCGGAATACGGTAATTTGCCAGGTTGTCATCCACGGTCTGAATCATGGTGTTCATCTTGGAGAGCAGCCATTTATCCATTACGGAGAGTTTGTCATAGTCTAATGTATATTTTGTTGCGTCAAATTCATCAATATTCGCATACAGAACGAAGAATGCATAAGTATTCCACAGAGTTCCCATGAATTTACGCTGTCCTTCCTGAACGGCTTTGCCGTGGAAACGGTTCGGCAGCCATGGTGCACTGTTGATGTAGAAATACCAGCGGATCGCATCTGCTCCGTAAGTCTGAAGTGCATCAAACGGATCAACGGCATTTCCTTTGGATTTACTCATCTTCTGACCGTTTTCATCCTGTACATGTCCAAGAACGATAACGTTCTGATACGGTGCTTTGTTGAACAGGATCGTGGACTCTGCCAGCAGAGAATAGAACCATCCTCTTGTCTGGTCAACTGCCTCGGAAATAAACTGTGCCGGGAACTGTTTCTCAAACACGTCCTTATTTTCAAACGGATAATGATGCTGTGCGAACGGCATTGCTCCTGAGTCAAACCAGCAGTCGATCACTTCCGGTACACGGTGCATCGGCTTGCCACACTTCGGACACTTGATCGTGATCTCATCGATGTACGGACGGTGCAGTTCTACGGTTTTTGCCTTTTCATTTCCACTCATTTCGAACAGTTCCTGACGGCTTCCGATCGAATGCTGATGTCCGCACTCACACTCCCAGATGTTCAGCGGAGTTCCCCAGTAACGGTTACGGCTGATACCCCAGTCCTGAACATTCTCCAGCCAGTCGCCAAAACGTCCTTTACCGATGCTTTCCGGAATCCAGTTGATGGTGTTGTTATTGCGGATCAGGTCATCTTTGACAGCTGTCATCTTGATGAACCAGGATTCTCTTGCGTAGTAGATCAGCGGAGTGTCGCATCTCCAGCAGTGCGGATAGCTGTGCTCAAACTTCGGTGCATCAAACAGAAGTCCTCTCTCATCGAGGTCTTTCAGCACGAGCGGATCTGCTTTTTTTACAAAGATACCGCCAAACGGTGTATCTTCCGTCAGGTTACCTTTGCCGTCAACCAGCTGTACAAACGGCAGTCCGTATTTACGTCCGACTTTCGCATCGTCTTCACCAAATGCCGGTGCGATATGAACGATACCGGTACCATCTGTCAGTGTTACGTAAGTATCACAAACAACATAAAATGCTTTTTTGTTCTGTTTTTCTGCATGAACGGCTGCACAGCTGTACAGTGGTTCGTACTCTTTATATTCCAGGTCTGTTCCTTTGTAATTCTCCAGTACATTGTAAGCATCTTCGCCGAGCACCTTGTCAGCCAGAGCCTGTGCAATGTAATAAACACGGCCGTCTTCTTTCATCTGAACTTTTACATAATCCTCATCCGGGTTTACGCAGAGTGCAAGGTTGGAAGGCAGTGTCCATGGTGTGGTTGTCCATGCCAGAATGTAAGCGTCCTCGTCTTTGACTTTGAAACGTACAACAGCAGAACGTTCTTTTACGTCCTTGTAACCCTGTGCCACTTCCTGGGCAGAAAGCGGAGTACCGCAGCGCGGGCAGTAAGGAACGATCTTGAATCCTTTGTACAGCAGGCCTTTTTCCCAGATGGTTTTCAGTGCCCACCATTCAGACTCGATATAGTTATCATCATAGGTAACATACGGATTTTTCATGTCAGCCCAGAAACCAACCGTTCCGGAGAAATCTTCCCACATGCCTTTGTATTTCCATACGCTTTCTTTACATTTATCAATGAAAGGAACCAGTCCATATTCTTCGATCTGGTCTTTTCCGTCCAGACCGAGCATTTTTTCTACTTCCAACTCAACCGGCAGACCGTGTGTATCCCATCCGGCTTTACGCGGAACCATTTTGCCTTTCATGGTCTGATATCTCGGAATCATATCTTTGATAACACGGGTCAGAACATGTCCGATATGCGGTTTGCCGTTAGCTGTTGGCGGTCCGTCATAAAAGGTGTAAGTTTCACCTTCTTTACGGTTTTCCATACTCTTTTCAAAGATGTGATTTTCTTCCCAGAATTTCTCAACATTTTTTTCTCTGTCTACGAAATTCAGATTTGTCGAAACTTTTTCGTACATAAGCAACCTCCTGTCCTTATTATAAGGAATAAATCAAAAAGCTGCCATCCTGTAAAAGGATGACAGCCAATACTCTCATAACCACCTGTTACAACATACCGACAAAATGCGATATGCGTTCCCGATAACGGGGGAATCCGGCACGACTTACTTTCAGCGATGCTGTAAAACAGCTTTCAGTCTGCAACTCCGAAGTGATATTCCGCCTGTGTTACTTGTACTCCTTCCCACCCACCGGAGCTCTCTGTGTCTTTTACGACAGACGTACTTGTCTTCTTCTACGTTATTTTCCTGTTAGTCTGTCCCTATTATATAGTAGAAATTCCGGAAAAGTCAAGGCAAAAAAGTTGTTCAGCTATAAGAGTTGCCTGACAAACATATTCTTTTTCTATTTGTCATTTTTTCAATCTTATATTTGCCAAAAGGTACTAAATATTTCATATATCATCATTGAATTTTCAGTTAAATATGCTATGATAAATTTGAGTTATGATGCCAGAGTGAGAGGGTCCATCACTTTATAACGAAGCAATTCGCCGGCATCATTTTTATTCTCAACATCTTTAATATTTATCTTATGAAAGGAGAGAAAAAAAATGAAGAAAAACACACTCAAACGCTTTATGGCTTCTGCAATGACAGCCGTTATGTGTGTCAGCTCACTTGGAACATTAGCTGTAAATGCTGCTCCTGCTGACCCGGCTGCTGAAACCTCTGTTGTCGACAATCTGATGAGCAAAATGACGCTCCGCCAGAAGATCGCCCAGATGATGATGCCTGATTTCCGTAAATGGCAGACAGAATCGGACTCGGGACAGAAAAATTTCCAGGTGATGAACGATGAAGTGGCTCAGATCATCAAGGATTATGATTTCGGCGGAGTTATTCTTTTCGCTGAAAACGTAGCTCAGACAGATCAGACACTGAAACTGACAACGGATCTTCAGGAAGCTGCCACAAGCGGAACCGACGGCAGCAACATCCCACTGCTCCTGACAATCGACCAGGAAGGCGGTATTGTTTACCGTCTCGGAAGCGGAACAGCTCTTCCTGGAAACATGGCTCTTGGTGCAACCAGAAGCACGGACGCTGCAACACAGTCCGGAGAAGTGATCGGACGCGAGCTGAGTGCCCTCGGCATCAACGTAGACTTTGCACCTGTTGCCGATGTCAACAGCAATCCTTCCAACCCGGTTATCGGCCTTCGTTCTTACGGAAGCGATCCGGAACTGGTAGGAAGCATGGCAACTGCTGCCATGAAAGGTATGCAGAAGTACAACATCGCTACTGCTGCCAAACATTTCCCGGGGCATGGCGATACCGCTACAGACTCCCACACAGGTCTTCCTTGTGTAGACAAATCTCTGGACGAACTCAGACAGTGTGAACTCGTTCCGTTCCAGAAAATGATCGACAACGGCGTAGACATGCTGATGACAGCACACATTCAGTATCCACAGGTTGAAAAAGAAACTGCCATTTCCAAGAAAGACGGTTCCGAGATCAGTCTCCCGGCAACGCTTTCCAAAACCATTCTTACTGACCTTGTAAGAAACGAAATGCACTATGACGGCATCATCGTAACCGATGCCCTGAACATGGATGCGATTTCTCAGAACTTCGGCGAAACCGATGCCTGCATCCGTGCCATCAAAGCCGGTGTTGACATTTGCCTGATGCCGACTATCCTCAGAAGCAAGGCAGATATGTCGAAAATGGATGCGATCCTGAACGGCGTAGAAGCTGCTGTTAATTCCGGAGAGATCTCTGTGGATCGCATCAACGAATCTGTTAAGAGAATCCTTTCTCTGAAAGAAAAGAGAGGCATCCTGAATTACACAAGCGATACTCGTACTTACGAGGAAAAACTTGCCGTTGCAAACGAGCAGGTTGGTTCTGAACAGAATCGTGACATTGAGAGAAATATTTCTGCCCAGGCTGTTACCGTTATCAAAAATAACGACAATATTCTGCCGCTGAAACCGCAGGCAGGACAGAAAGTGCTTCTGCTTGGTGCATACAACAACGAAACTCCGGGACTCGCACTTGGTATGAGACGTGTGATCGCAGATCACATCATCAGCGGAAAAGTAGATTATGAGACATTTCGTTACACTTCTGCAAACCTTGACCAGGTAAAACAGAAAATTGACGATGCAGACTACGTGATCGTTATTTCCGAAGTTTCCACAAACTTTTCCAACTGGCTGACCACACAGCCGACCGCTATCACAGAATACGCAAAAGCACAGGGCAAGAAATCCATCGTTATGAGTATTTCCAAACCTTATGATGTTGCAAACTATGCTGATTCTGATGCGATCGTAGCTGTATACGGAAACAAAGGTATGGATCCGACAGAAGCTCTGAAACCGGATAATGCATTTGGTCCGAACATCATCGCCGGCGTAGAAGTTATCTTTGGTCGCTTCGCTGCATCCGGTAAACTTCCGGTTAATGTTCCGGTTATCGAAAATGGTCAGATGACATCCGATATCAAATACGCTTTCGGTTATGGTCTGACTTACGATGCAGTCGAACCAAGTTCCTATTATGCAGTTGAAAACTCACTGCTGAACTTCTACAATACATGGAAAGACGCTGATCTTTCTGTTTATACAGCAGATTCCGCAGCTGCACTGAAGAGTGCTTTAACTGCTGCAAAAGCTGTTCTTGACAAATCCAATGCTTCCATCACAGAAATGGACAGTGCTGTGTCCGCTCTGGTCGATGCAGTCAACAACCTGGCATACGGTGTTCAGAAAACACATCTGAACGTTGCCATCGACGCTGCTGACAAGCTTCTGGAACGTGCTGCTGATTATGAAAACACCGAAGATCTGACAGCTGCTCTGACAGCTGCAAAAGCTGTTTATGCAAACACATCTGCTACTCAGACAGAAGTTGACCGTGCTGCTTCCACACTGCTGGATGCACTGGCTGCTATGGCTGAAAGAGCTGACCTCGCCGCTCTGAAAAAACTGGTTGCTTCCGCAGGCGGTCTGGAAGAAAAAGACTTTACATCCGACAGCTATAAAGATCTGAAAGATGCAATGGATGCTGCAAAAGACGTCATTGATGACCTGAACCGTACACCGGAGGCGATCGGCAAGGCATATGCTGATATCATCACTGCGATCACCAATCTGGAACGTGTCGGAAATAAAGCTGCTCTGGTTGCTGTCATCGCAAAAGCAGAAGCCATCGTTGCTGCAAAAGACAGCTATGTATCTTCTACACTGAACGGTCTGGAAGAAGCTCTGGCTGCCGGAAAAGCAGTGAATGACAACCCGGATGCACTTCAGGATGCAATCAACAATGCAGTTACCTTGCTGACCGAAAAAGTTGCAAACGTTCGTCTGCTTGGCGACGTAAATAACGACGGCAGCGTAACTACTGACGACAGTGCACTGCTGCTTCGTTCTGCCGCTGAACTTGATACTCTGGACGATGCTGCAACCGTAAGTGCAGATATGAACCAGGACGGTATTGCAGACACTTCCGATGCCGTTCTGATCCTGCAGACAGCTGCTGAATTCTGATGCAGAAGTTTTTACCGATCAAAAAATCGATTTTTATAGTTTGTCTTGCCATGATGCTGTGCTGGATTCCTGTCACAGCACATGCCGCAGGGCACAGGGAAGCACCAACATCTCCCACACGCATTTTATTTGTGGGAAACAGCTATACACAGCGAAATCATATGCCAAATATTTTTCGGAAACTGTGCAAGAGTTCCGGGCAGAACGTGATCGTAAGGTCACTCACCAATCCGGGACGTTCCCTGAAAAATACAAGCAACCCTACAACTGCCAACGGCAGAAAACTTTACCGGCTTCTGCGTATGCAGCGATGGGATTACGTCATTTTGCAGGATCGACGCTATTATCCGATTTCCAAACCACAGCGTATGAAAAGAACCATCCGCAAGCTGGCTCCTTATATTCAGGCCAGCGGTGCAAAGATGGTCCTTTATCAGACATGGGCCCCGGGGAAATGGCATAATGATTATAACCGGTACGATTCCGTGTCAAACCGCTCTGATTACCAGAGTATTCTTAACCGTACGATTGCGGAGATCGCCGAAGAGCACAATGCTCTCGTCGCTCCGGTTGGCACAGCATTTCTGCTCTGCAGCCATTCTTCGTATGGGATCAAACTTCTGATGGGTGACTATTCGCACCCGACCGCAGAAGGAAGTTACCTGGCAGCATGCGTCATTTACAACACTGTTTTTTCGAGATCCTCAATGGGCATCCCCTATACCGGAACTCTTGATGTGATGACTGCATTCAAGCTCCAGAAACTGGCTGAAACTGTATGTTTTGCATCTTAACCGGAGCAATATTTTCAACGAAATCACTCCGCAGATATATACAGTGATCCTGCCGCAAAAAAATCCGGAACAAAACAGTTTTTACTGTCCGTTCCGGATTTTTTTCTTTCATTTATTTGTGTTTCTTTTTTACTGCTGTTTCTCTTCGATGATCTTCTGGCTGTCGCTGTTCAGAATCTCCATAAATTCTTCTCCGGTGATCGTCTCATGCTCGTAGAGGAATTTTGCGATCTCATGCAGCTTCATAACGTTGTCTTCCAAGATTTTTTTTGCCTTCTGATGCTGTTCTTTGACCAGCTGAACGACTTTCTGGTCGATCAGCGTCTGTGTCTCCATGGAGCAGGTCAAAGAGCTGTCTCCGCCAAGATACTGGTTAGAAACGCTTTCCATGGCTACCATATCAAACTCTTCGTTCATACCGTAACGTGTGATCATGGCTCTTGCAAATTTCGTTGCCTGCTCGATATCATTGGAAGCTCCGGTTGTGATCTCACCAAAGATCAGTTCTTCTGCCGCACGGCCGCCGGTAAAGGTTGCGATCTTGTTTTCCATCTCTGTTTTGTTCATCAGGAAATGCTCGCCCTCTTCTACCTGCATCGTATAGCCGAGTGCACCGGAAGTTCTCGGAATGATCGTGATCTTCTGAACCGGTGCGGAATTAGTCTGCATGGCAGCAACCAGTGCATGACCAACCTCATGATAGGAAACGATCAGTTTCTCTTTATCCGACAGGATACGGTTTTTCTTCTGATATCCTGCGATAACAACTTCCACGCTCTCCATCAGATCTGCCTGTGTTGCAAATTTGCGTCCGCAGCGTACAGCATGAAGTGCTGCTTCATTCACGATATTTGCAAGTTCCGCTCCGGATGCTCCGGATGCAGCTCTGGCGATCGCATTGAAATCTACGTTATCCGCAAGTTTGATCTTTTTTGCATGGACTTTCAGAATATCCACACGACCCTGAAGATCCGGCAGTTCCACCGGAATACGACGGTCAAATCGTCCCGGACGGAGCAGTGCCGGGTCAAGAGAATCCGGCTGGTTGGTCGCTGCCAGAATGACAACACCTTTGGAACCGTCAAATCCATCCATTTCCGTGAGCAGCTGATTCAGCGTCTGCTCACGCTCATCGTTGCCGCCGATGCGTCCGTCACGTTTCTTGCCGACTGCATCGATCTCGTCGATAAAGACGATACACGGTGCTTTCTCGCTTGCCTGTTTGAACAGGTCACGCACTTTTGCAGCACCCATACCGACAAACATCTCAACAAACTCAGAACCGGAGATCGAGAAGAATGGTACGTTCGCCTCACCTGCAACTGCTTTTGCCAGCAATGTTTTACCGGTTCCCGGAGGGCCTACAAGCAGTGCACCTTTTGGCATCGATGCTCCGATTTCCTGATATTTGCCGGGATTGTGAAGGAAATCTACGATCTCTGTAAGCAGTTCTTTTGCTTCTTCCTCTCCTGCCACATCGGAGAATTTGATGCCGCTTGTGGATTTTACATAGATCTTGGCATTGCTCTTTCCCATGCCGAAGGACATGACGTCCTTGCCGCCCATCTGATCCATGAGCTTTTTCCGCATGAACTGGCCGAAAATAACAAAGATGACTAGCGGCAGAATGAGCGTCAAAAGATAGCTCAGCACCGGCGACATGGTCTGCTCAATATCCTTGGCAAATTCCGCGCCGGAATCGTACAGGCGCTGCGTGAGCGTCGGATCGTACATAACGCCGGTCCCGTAGATCGTATCGTCGTCCTTGTCGGTAAATACGATCTCCGTGTCGCTCACATCGACCTTGCCGATCTTCTTTTCGGCGATCATGCGCATAAAGGTGCTGTAATCCGTCTGCTCCACGTGCTGCCGGTTCAGAAGCGGCGCGACGAAGATGTTGAAAAGAAGCAGCGCAATGAGCGTAATGGAGTAATAATACGCCAACGGTTTTTTCGGGTTTTTGACTTCTTTCATTGT
>OLOA01003372.1_pt1 | contig 13109 bp, 9 predicted proteins | sample 1672201 | NCBI WGS metagenome assembly OLOA01 (sample SAMEA3136658, study PRJEB25190) | human gut metagenome
GGATAAACGCTGAAGGCATCTAAGCGTGAAGCCGACCTCAAGATAAGATCTCCCATCCGAAAGGAGTAAGACCCCATGAAGACCACATGGTTGATAGGCCGGAGGTGGAAGTGCAGTAATGTACGGAGCTGACCGGTACTAATAGGTCGAGGGCTTGATCGAAGCGAATTGAAAAGCAATGCAGTTTTCAAGGTGCGTTGAAAACACACCATAACCATTCCGGTGGTTAAGCCAAGGGGTTCCACCTGTTCCCATCCCGAACACAGAAGTTAAGCCCTTGTACGCCGACAATACTTGGCTGGCGACGGCCCGGGAAGATAGGTAGCTGCCGGATACCAAAGAAAAGAACAGTCCAAACGGACTGTTCTTTTTCTTTGCCATTCTGTTGTTCTCTATCTTCCCGGGCCTCGAGCCACCAAGTTGGCCGGCGACGGGGCAGGAGCTGAGCGCCCGCTGCGCGGGATGAAGCGAAGCGGATGCCCAGTGAACAAAGGAGCATTGCAAGCGGCAGCGAAGCAAGGCGACTATTGTGAACTGAGGACCTACTGGGTACTTGCTCGTATATCAGTGGCTCAGTGCGAACGATACGGTAGGATTAGCTGTAGGTAGCTGCCGGATACCAAAGAAAAGAACAGTCCAATGGTAGCTACTCATAAAACAGTATCAACAACAAACTGAAACAGGGTAGCTGTCATACAGGGTGCAAGACAAACGGGCATATCGTCATAACGGCGATATGCCCGTTTTGTCACGCAATAGAACGCCATTTTCGGGGTAGGTAATGGTTTAATATTACCTACCCCGTTTCTGCGCCTGCAAAGCTGCATGAACACAGGCTTTTTTGACTTCTATTGCGTAACATAGACCCATGATATTTTGAGGGCGGAAGCACTTGCTGCTTTCGCCCTCTTGTTTTCCATACAGCAAGAACACAAGTCGCTGTCAAGGTCGGGCGAAGCCTGTTCATTTCAACCTTGCACAGCAGCTTGTGTGTTGCTATTGTGCCGTCAAATATTACGCACCTTAAAATCATTCCACTTTGTTGCAACATACAGTTCTGCGCTGCTACCGATTGCTTTGAAATGTGCTTTGCCGCAACGGATTTTCAAATCCTCGCGTCCACGTAAATCAAGTTCATTCGTCTTGCCTTTGGTTTCCAAAATGAAATACAGTTTTTTACTGCCATCAATTTCTACATAAACCGCCCAATCGGGGTTATATGTGCCTATTGGCGTATCAACCTTGAAGCGGCTCGGCAGTTTGAAGAACATTTTTACATCGGGGTCATTGTCCAATGCAAGGGCAAACGGCTTTTCGACTGTCGTGCTATCATAAACAATGTAATCATAAACACTATGGTCTACTGCAACGGCGTTTCGGTCAAGGTTAGCGATTAGCTCTGCGCTATCGAAAATCTCCTGCGCATAGTATTCTTCACCATACAGCTTTTTGTAGCTGATACCATCTATTGCAAGAGTGCGGCGCACATCCAAAATAATCTGCGTTGCGTTTTCAATAAACATCTGCGGATTATTCAGAAAGTCCTGCAAGCGCCCGCTTTGCTTCAATATTTCCGCAACGGTAGCACGTTTAGTTAGTGTTTGCCCGCCTATAATAGCAAGAATATTTGGCAACGATGAGTAGCTGTCCTCAAGAGCAGCCGTTTTAATACCGCGTTCAATATAGGTTACGCCTGGATTATCTATCTGAATATCGGCGGTCTGCGTAATGATACGTGCTTTCGGTATCGCCTCCATGTTCCTTAATCCATCAACGCTACGGCGCACAAGCTCGTCCTCTTTTATCTTTACGCGATAGGTAGTCTTTTGCTTTATCTTGTCCCATAATTCCAAAAACTCCGGCGATGCGGTAACTTCCTTTTTGAGTTTTACCGTAACGTCCCTTGAAGCATCGCGGATAGGCGGCCTTGTATCGGCTCGGCGTATTGCAGCAACAATCTGTGCTCTTGCGTTTTCTAACTGCGGCGGCAATTCAAGCGTTCCGTCCTGCAAGGCTGCTTTCATGCTGTCCTTTATCTTGCCGGATTTTGACACATATCCCCTTTCCTCAAAATGAGTTAAGAGCGTTTGTGCGTTATCGTAAGAAATTGTGCTTTGCATGACAACCGTTTTTTGCGCTGTAAGCTCTGTTATCGCGGCAGGGGTAATGCCACCATCGCGGGCAATAAGTTCAACCGCTTTTGTTTTTGCCGCCTCAAGCTCCTGCGGCAATTCCGCAACTTCCGGTGTGGGTGCTTCGGTCTTAATGAATCCCTCACTCGCAAGATGGGAAATAAGCATTGTCGCCTGCTGTTCGGTAAGCGGCGTTTCTTCTGTTCGGATTTCTTCAAATACCATACCGCTAAACAAACCAAGCTGCAAAACGCCGAACTTAACGCCCGTATCGTCCTCAATCTCTTTTTGCAATGTATCGGCAAACTCCGCAAAACTCTCATTTGCCATAACGTGCAGCAGGTTTATGTTTCTGTCCTCAATACGCTCTCCGTCTTGATTGACGCAAAGACGCAAGCCGCGCCCCACCTTTTGCCTTGCGGTCAACGTGCTTTTCTGCTCAATGAGCGTACAAACTTGAAAGACGTTTGGATTGTCCCAACCCTCTTTTAATGCGGAATGAGAGAAGATAAAACGCAACGGACAATCAAAAGACAATAACCACTCCTTGTCCTTCATAATCGTATTATAGGTGTTGTAGTCGTCCAACGTGTCGCCCCTAGTGTTTTTGTAATTCCCCTTTTTGTCTTGTGAAAAGTATCCATCGTGAACACGCGCCACATCGGCGGGAAAACGCCCGTGCAACTCTGCGTACTTTGGTAAGTTCATAAGCTCGGCATAAACTTCCTCGAACATCTGCGCGTATATTCCTTTGTTCCCATCCTCAGTGCGGTATTTCTTTACTTCGTCAATAAAAAACAAAGATAATACCTTTATCCCTTTTTCTGTATAGCGCAGTTCTTTATCTAAATGTGCCTCAATCGTCCGGCGTATCCGCGCCCGAAAACCATTCTCGTTGGAAACAGATAAAAGCCGGATATAGGGGCGGTTATAGCCTCCCGCAATTTGATTAGAGGAAACGCATATCTGCTTGACAAGCCCCATTTGGTAGGCGTCAACAGGAGTCAAACGGTAAAGCAGATTGACCCGCTCTCTATGCGTTGCGGAATAGCGGAATACGCACAAAGGATTGAGCGAAGCGATGGCGTCCTTTGCCTTTTGCGTATTGTCTACGCTCTGTGGCTCATCAATAATAACAATGGGGTTTGTGTCTTGTATGAAGCGGATAGCAGCGTCGCCGTTCAGCCTGTCCTGCTGCTGATTTATCACGTTTTCGGCTTTTCTGAAAGCGTCTATGTTGATAATCATAATTTCGATATTCGTGCTTGTGGCGAACTGCCTCACATCGGACAACTTTGCGCTGTTGTAAATAAAATAGCGGCAAGGGGCGTTATCGTAAATCGCCGAAAAATGCTCCTGCGTTACCTGCAAGGATTTATATACGCCCTCGCGAATAGCAACGCTCGGAACAACAATGATAAACTTTGTAAATCCATAAAGACGGTTAAGCTCATAGATTGTTTTTGTATAGACATAGGTTTTGCCCGTTCCCGTTTCCATTTCAACGGAAAACTGCCGCCCCTGCAACTCTGCGGTCTGCGGCAAATTATGCCTGCGCTGCACCGCCTGCATGTTTTCAATTATTCTCTCGTCGCCGATATATAGCGCATTTGCAACACCCATATCTTGAAACAGGCGCATTTGACTGCCGCTTTTCTCCATGCTGAATGTTGACGTTTCCTTTTGCTGTCCATCAAAGAGGGCGCAAACGGCGGCTACTGCGGCGGTTTGAAAATCTTGTTGCTTAAACTTAAGTTTCATTTTTGCATCCCCCTTTCTGCCTATTGAGGTTATCAATAATAACCGTTTCTACCTCATAGGATTTTTCGTGATTATCATATTCGGCCCGAAAATGGCAACGTGGGCATTGAAAAACATCTTCATATTGGTCGTGGTTCATTGGAGTATCACATTGGGGGCAATGTGCGTGCAGATTAGCCACATGCCATTGTTTATGATAGCTGCTCCATTCCCAATTCCAAGACCATTTCCATAAGCGAAAACGGTCTTGCGTATAGTTAGTAAAGGCCGGTTTTACTTGTTCTTTTGGTTCGCTGATTTTTGCAACAGCATACAAAACAAAAAACAGAACAGCAATTCCTAACAGCACCCACCATACTTTCAAATCAAGAGTCAGAAATGTAATAATCCAACTCCATAACATTGAAAAAAACTTCCCTATCGTTGTAAATACTTGCTTCCCCTTTATTAGGTCATATCCAACCGTAAGAATAAACCCGAGTAAAGTTGTTGAAATGCCAATTGTCCAAGGAGATTTCAGAAACTTTTTCATTTCAAATGCCTCACACCGTTTTTAACTCAATATTCTTATTTTCAAGCAGATAAAACGCATTTGACATAGCGGAGTTATCCGCAAGGGCGTTTTCCGCAATAACAATTTTCTGTGGGATAAGGGCCGCCATCTGCTCGATATGCTCTGCGGCAATCCCCGGTTGCAAGCAAATGAGCATTTTGCCGCCCGCTACGCTATAAACAATCAAGCCGCTAACATCAAGTACGGTAACATCACAGGTCAATTCATAGCCCATTTTAAGCATAATTTCATAGACCAAATCCTCATCGCTTCGGTCTGCTTTTAGCCCATCGATATGTCCTGCTATGCGGTCAAGCAACGTGTCAACATCGCCGTCCTCAATCGGTGTATCGTCCCATAGCTTCATATTGGAGCTTTCCAATTTGAAAACCTTAAAGCCAATATCTATATTTGCCGCCATAACAGCTTGAAGTTGTTCAAGATTGATAGGCGTATCATATAGTCCCGTATCTTTGCCTGTGATTATTTCTGGGTTCATGATATATTCACTATCGCCCGATGTGTCATCTTTTCGTCTAACAGCCATGGTATATGGCTTTCCGTCTTTCATTAGTTTTCTATATCCATAGCCGGATTCTCGTATAAACTCTTGAAGCTTCTTCCCGGCGCGGCGTATGCGCTCTTTGCCGATCTCACAGATATTTTTATACCCGGCTTTTGCCGCTTCACTTTTTTTATCGCATACTTCGGGTAACTGCACCATAATAAAGCGGCGGTTGCCGCCGTCCTCGGCGTTAAGCTGCATCACCGCATGGGCGGTGGTTGCAGAGCCGGAGAAAAAGTCGAGAATTATATCGCCATCATCTTTTGCAGTAACGTACTCTACGAGGTTTTTGATATCGTCAATGCTTTTCGGATTTTCAAAAACTCGTCTATTTTCAAAAATAGCGTTAAAAGTTTGCGAAGCTGTTTGTGCATAGCTAAAATGTACGCTTCGCATAACCTCTGTGTCCGATTCAAAAAGGTTGGTTCTTATACGCGGGGTGGTAGTTTCATCTTGACCGAACACAACCCGTCCACGCTCAATTTCTTCTTTCATTCTATTGGGATTAGGATAAATCCAACCTCTCGAAGGGATTTTGCATGGCTTATGGGTAATGGGGTGTAAAACTTCATAGCGTGGTCCACCCCCACCGGGCCAACTAATATTTCCATCATCACGATAAGGACCTTTTTCGTCAACCTTTGTAAAACGCGATAATGACTTGCGGGGGTCGTCTTTACCCCAAGAACCGTAGAGGGCTTTTAATCCCTCGTTAACTTTGCTCCAATCATCATTAAACAACTCTCGTAACCGTTCAAACTCTGCCTTAACTTCTTCAACGCCCTCCTTTGTCATCCTTAAAATTGTGCCACGCTCATTCATTGTTGCCGCACTTTTGAAATAGACAAGCATATATTCATGTCCAACTGAAAAATACTTTGCGTCATTCTTCCTGTTTTTATCATATACAAGGCAAGCTACAAAGTTTTTTTCTCCGAAAACCTCATTGCAGAGCTTTTTCAGATTATCCAATTCAACGTCATCTATGGAAATGAAAATTACGCCATCGTCCCGCAAAAGATTAGTGGCAAGCCGCAAGCGAGGGTACATCATATTCAACCAATTTGTATGATAGCGTCCCATTGTTTCGGGGTTGCTCTTTGTAGTCTGTTCGGTTACTTCCTTATACCGCGCTAATGGGTCAGCAAAATCATCCTCATACACAAAGTCATTTCCCGTATTATAAGGCGGGTCTATGTATATCATTTTGACCTTGCGGAAATAGGATTTTTGCAGGAGCTTCAACACTTCAAGATTATCGCCCTCTATATAGAGGTTTTGCGTCGTGTCAAAATTGACGCTCTCGGCAGGGCAGGGGCGCAAAGTCGCCGTACTCCGTTTCTGCGCCAAACGTAAGCAGTCGCTTTTGCCTTTCCATTTGAACTCGTATTTTTCAAAATCGTCGGCGATGTATTCTCCGCAAAGAGAAAGCAGTTTGTCTATATCCAAACGTCCCTCGGTGAAGCACTCCGGGAAAACCGCTTGCAGCTTGTCCCGCTGTGCCTGCTCTATATCCATTGAAAGACCGTCTAATTTATCAGTCATTGGGCTTGTCCTCCTTGTTTATGCCTATCATACGCATAATTGCTAATAATGGGTTTTTCATTTCTGCCGCAATATCATCTTTGCCTTTTTTCGCTTTTAGGTATTCCATAGCTTGTTTTATCTTGTTGTCAGTATTCTCGTTAATGCCCATGACCGCTTCAATATTCGGTATCATCCAAAACATTTGTGCTGCGGGGACAAAATCCTTTAACGCCGTATTCTTTTTTGTATGATTAGCATTTTCAGCTTCGGCTTTTTTCTTTTTTTCAGGGTCTTTGATAGCAGCTAAATCTTTTATATCCTCATCTGCCACCACGACGTATGGTATTCCGAAAGCCGTTGCGACTTTTGCGAAGGTCAGCAGATTGCCTTTTCCGCCGCACTCGACAACTGATATTCCATATCTATCAATATCAACATCCATTTTTCTTCCAGCATAAGGAAATGCAAACTTTTCAGTTGCTCCCTCAACAAAAATGACACCTTTCGCAAAGAACATCTCGTTTCGTTGATTGTCAAAGTAGTTTTCAAGTTTTAAGGCTTCTTTTTCGGTTTTTACTATCTGTTCCCGTTCGCATAGCTTCGCAGTAGTACCGTCTGCATTGTTCCTGCGAATTAAACAGACGTTTTCCGGCTCGTACAGCCGAATAAATGTAGGAGAGTGCGTTGTAATAAACACTTGGTTTTGTCCGCTTAACCGCGAAAGTATAGTGCTGAAATAACGCTGTTTTTGAGGGTGCAAATATACTTCCGGCTCCTCAATAGCAAAAATGGCTCCCTCTTTTTTGATTTCTTCATAAGTTCGGAATATAGCTATCACGATTGCGCTTTGCAGTCCAGCACCCACCATATCAGCCGTTGTGCTTATTCCCATTTGGTCTACATATAGTTGCAAGTTCTTAAAGACATTCATTGAGTCGTAGGTATCAAAACGGATTGCAATATCGCCCTCCGCAGAATCAATGCCCATCTGCTCTAATGAGTTAGTGCGTATTTTGCTTTCAATTTCAATAAATTGCTCTGTTTGCAGGAAACTGTATGCCTCCTTGATTTTTAACTCAAAGGCTTGTTTCCGCGTCATTTTCTTTTTGCCCGCTGATGTTTCCACATTAACAGTCGTTTTGTCAGACGACAGGCTTGTATTTATATCATTGAAAAGGCGACGCAAAATAGACCATCTGTTGCTTGGGTCTTGCTTGTTGTAATCGCGCATAACATCAACATAGATAAAAGGTACTCTTTCGCGGAGTTCTTTTGACACTTTCAATTGATAATATTGTCCTGTATATCGCTCGCCCTCTTTATACGGGGTGGCAGGGTATTGACAAGGTCTACCTTTTTTATCTATGCAAACAAAATCAACTACAAGTGTTCCTGCTGGCTTCGACTTAACCCGACGTTTATATGCCTTTCCTCTTAATTCAAATCCCGCAATCTCGCACTTGCAATTATTGCGCCATTCGTCAATGGTGCTATCAAAATAAATCTGTATTACAATATCGTTTTCGGTATTATAGTCGTTAAAATCTTCTTCCGTAAATGTACGGTCGGTCGGCCATGTTTCACCTAAAACAAGATTGATTGCTTTAAGAATATTGCTTTTTCCTGCATTATTTTCACCTATCAAAGCGCAGTAGTTATTTGGAGAAAAATCAAGCTGTTTTATACTGCGGTAGTTTTCAATATGAACTCTTGCTATTTTCATTGCTGCCCTTCCTTATCCCTGCGCTTATATCCAACCCACTTGCCCGTTGTAATTCTCTCATCTTTTGGTTTCTCCGTATCGGCGGGCATGACCCATGCTGTTCCTATTTTATATGCACCCTCAATTCTGCCACCGCGGCACATTTCCGAAACGCGACGGGGAGTAACGCCCCATAATCCGCTTGCCTGCTTGGTAGTCATAATCTCCATGTAGCCCTCCCCCACTCAAAAGCATTTTATAGACAAATTGTAGCACATTTGCGGAAGTATATCAATCCGCGAATGTGCTTTTTCATCGCAAGTTATAGCACACGTACTTCAGAAAATGTTTTTATAATCTTTGGCATTTTCAGATTTCCGCCGTAGTAGGAAATGAAAAAGTTTTTTTAAATTTCGCTCAAAACTTTGGCAAAATCGCTCTGTGCGGTGTTGTAGGTAGTGAAAGGGTGTTTAGAGGGTTTGGGAAACTTCCCAACAAGCCATTTTCAACCGACGCGCCGTAAGAGCAGGAGGGCGAAAATACGGAAGTGGGTACCCACTTCCAATGCTTGCTGCGAAACTTTATCTTTGGAAAGGACGGGAAAGGAATGGAACGGAAATGGAAGATAGTAAACGGGCATATCGTAGTAAAAAATCCCCTTGCTTATGAGATACCAAAACGTGAAGTAGTCATAAAATCGGGCAGGACGCTTTACCGTTTTACGGGCAGCTATGACGGGCAACGGGCATTATCAAGTAAGGTTTTGCGCCTTATGGAACGGGATAATTTGCAGTCGCCTATTGATAAAAAAGACGGGAGCCGATAAAATGAGAGTATGCAATCCTGTATTGGCAGACTGCCCACCGATAAAGGAGGAACATTCTATGTCAAGGCAGTCTGACAACAAAATTACCGCCCTCTACTGTCGTTTAAGTCGTGACGACGAACTAACGGGCGACAGCAACAGTATTGTAAATCAAAAGGCGATTTTAAGTAAATACGCAAAGAAAAACGGCTTCAAAAATCCCTTGTTTTTCGTGGACGACGGGTACTCCGGGGCAAACTTCGATAGACCTTCTTGGAGCGAACTTGTTGAGAAAATTGAAAACGGAGAAGTGGCGACCTTGATAGTCAAGGATATGTCCCGTCTTGGGCGCGACTATCTGCGCGTGGGGCTTTATACAGACGTTCGGTTCCCTGAAAAGGGCGTGCGGTTTATCGCCATCAGCAACGGCGTTGACAGCGCAAACCAACAGGAGAACGACTTTACCCCTTTTTTGAATATCATCAAGAACATCTCCCATTCGGGAAAGGTAAGTAATGATTTCTCCCTTTTCGGACGGTTTTGACTGTATCAATCGCTGTTTTCGTTGTTCCTGCGGTAAGTTTTCCATAGTTCATGGAGTGTGAGTTGCCATTGGATTCCCGGCGGCAGCCATAGGTGAAAAAAGGGATTTACCCGAAACGCATCCGGTTCAGCCGCGGACTGAATCCAGACGCCCTTGCCGCTCAACTCGCGCAAAGCCTGCATCCAAAGGATTGGATCGCGCGCTATCCGTGTAAGATCGGCAACAAGGAGAATATCCGCCTTTTGCTCCACCGCCTCCTGACAAGCCCTTTTCCAGCCGTCGCGGTCAAGCGTAGTTCCTTTTTCATACTCGCTGACTTCCCCCACGATTTCATAACCCAGCCGCTCGGCCTGCTCATGCAGCCGGGCGCTTTGTGCTTCCAGCGTGTGGTCGCCGGCAAGCTGCGCCTGCGTTGCTACCCGGCAATATACTACCACACGCTTGCTTTTGTTGCTATCCATGATTTGACCTCCATTCAGATATTGCCGACAAAGCGGTAATAGATTTTGATGCCCCGGACGTTTTTCCCATCAATGACGGTCTTTTCTCCGACCTCAATGCGGTCGATCAGCTCGTCCACCGTTTCACGGTCAAGCTCCCGTATATGCAGGTGCTTTCGGACGACTGCCGCCCAGCGTTGAATGTCGGCGGCGCTCTGCTCATACTCCCTGACTTCCGCAAGAAGCGTATCCAGCCGGCCGGTTCGCTGGCGGCGCTCCTGCTCGGTCTTTTCAAGCAGTACAGCGAAGGACGCTGCGCTGATGCTGCCGCAAACCTTGTCCTCATAGAGTTTTGCGGTCATTTGTTCCAGCTCATAAACGCGGCGGCGCAGCTTCCCAATCTCCTGCCGGACGCTTTCCAGACGTTCTGCGTCTGCGGCGGTGCGCTGCGCTTGCAGCCTGTCCAGCATGGCAGCTTCGTCCAGTTCCAGCGCCTCGGCATGGGCGCGGATCTCGCTCAATACAAGCTCCGTCAGCGTCATCTCATAGATGGTGTGCCTGGAACACGCGCCGTAGCCGGAGGCCGTATAACGGGAGCAGAAATAGGAAACGTACTTTTTGGACGTGCCGTTCTTGCGGCGCTGCGTCTCCCGGTTGCCCTGAAGGGGTGCTTTACAGTCGGCGCAGACGAGCTTGCCGGTGAACAGGAAGGGCTTCGGCGGCGCGTTGTCCGCCGAGAGCCGCGTCCTTTCCCGGTTGATGGCCTGCACTTCATTCCATACCTCCGGGGAGATGATGGCTTCATGCAGAGCCTCATGCCGTATCCACTCGGATTCCGGCTTATAGATCATGGTGTCGTCCTTATAGGAGCGCGAGCCGGTCTGGTTCTGAATGAGATTTCCGGTGTAGACCTCGTTTGTCAGTATGTTCTTCACCGTGGCGTACATCCAAAGGTTCGCGTACTTGCAGGAGCCGTTGCCGTACAGCTTTGCCCAATACCAGCGTGGGGACAAAATGCCCTCGCTGTTCAGCACGGCGGCGATCTTGCCGTAGGCCATGCCTGCCCGCCGCAGCTCAAACATCCGGCGCACCACGGCGGCTGCTTCCTCGTCGATCACCAGCCGGTGCCTGTCCTCCTCGCTCTTGCGGTAGCCGTAGGGCGCGTAGGCGGCGATATACTGGCCGCTGCGCATTTTGGCGTGAAGGACGGATTTTACCTTATTGGAGAGGTCTTTCAAGTGGTAGTCGTTCATCAGACTGCGGAAGTGCAGCATATCCGTGTTGTCGCCCTCGGTGTCGAGGCAGTCAAGGACGGATACGAAGCGGCAGCCCAACGAGGGGAAAATGACGTCGGTATAGCGCCCGACCTCCACAAAATCACGGCCCAGCCGCGATAGGTCTTTCACAAGGATCAGGTTGATAAGGCCGTGCCGCGCGTCCTCCAGCATCTCCAGAAATCCGGGACGCTGAAAATCCCCCCCGCTATAACCGTCGTCGCGGTAGGACTTGACCTCCGTCCAGCCGTTGAGCATTACGAATTTGGAAAGCAGTTCATATTGATTCTCAATGCTGACGGATTCATCAGCGGGGATATAGTTTTTCGCCTTGGCGGAGTTGGAGGCGTCGTCCACGCTCAACCGGCAGTAGATGCCGACCTTATATAGCTTTTTCATACGCTTCCTGCCTCTCCTGCGCCAGCGCGTCGTCCACGCTGCCGACGTAGCGGTAGACCACCTTGACGTCGCAGATGCGCTGTCCGTTGACCTTCCGCGCCTCGCCCACCTCGATGCGGTCCACCAGCTCAAAGAGGATGCTTTCGTCCAGCGCCGTGATCTCGGTGTAGCGGCGGATGACCTCCATCCAGCGGTTTGCGTCCTGCCGGTTTTCAAGCTGCGCCCTGACCTTCTGCTCCAGCTCCGGTATGGCGGCGGCTTTTTCCGCCCGTTCGGTTTCGTATTTCCGCATGAGCGTCTGAAAGACCGTCTGGGGGATGGTGCCGGTGCATTTGTCCTCATAGAGATTCTGCATCAGCCGTTCCAGCTCGATCATACGCGCTGCTGCCGCTTTCAGCTCCTGTTCATAGGAGAGAACGCGGCTGCGGCTTTCCTTTTCCTTCATGCGGCTGATCTGCTCGGCAAGGCGCTCGCCGTCGCACTCGACGAAGCGCGCCTTTTCCCGGATGTCCGTCAGCACCAGCTCCTCCAGCACATTCTCATAGATGGAGTGGATGGTGCAGGCGCTTTTGCCGCTTCTGGCATAGTTGCCGCAGATAAAGGAGCTGTACCGCCCCGGCGTTCCGTCCTTATAGGTGAAGCGCTCGATGTGGTTGCGCATCTTGAAGCCGCAGTCTGCGCAGTAGACAAGGCCGGTGAAGATGCTGCGGATGCCGTCCGTGGGCGGCGTCTTGCGCACCTTCTTTTTGTCGATGCTGACCACGGTATCCCAGACCTCGCGGGAGATGATGGGTTCGTGGGTTCCCTCCACCCGTATCCATTCCTCCTCCGGCTTGTTGATGAGCTTTCTGGACTTATAGGACAGAGTGCCGGTTTTGCCCTGCACCATGTTCCCGATGTAGACCTCACTGCGGATGAGAGCTTTGACGGTGGTTTCCGCCCACTTGTGGTTGACGTTGCGCGGGTCGCTGCGCCCCTTGCGCTGATAGTAGAGCGCACCGGGCGGCAGAACGCCCTCCTCGTTGAGCGTGACGGCGATGGCGCGGAAGCCTGTACCGGCGGCGCGCATGGCGAAGATGCGGCGCACGGTAGGGGCGGTTTCCTCATCGATGACAAGGTGGTGCTTATCCTCCGGGTCGCGCTTGTAGCCGTAGGCGGGGTAGGTTCCCATGAACTTGCCGCTTTCCGCGCAGGCTCTTTTGACCGCCTTGACCTTCTTGGAGGTGTCCCGGCTGTAAAACTCGTTAAATAAGTTCAAGAAGCACATAACGTCGGTGCTGCCGTTGTCACTCATGGTGTCGATGCCGTTGTTCAGCGCGATAAAACGGCAGCCCAGCGAGGGGAACAGGTAGTCCGTGTACTGTCCGAACTCGATGTAGTTACGCCCAAAGCGCGATAGGTCTTTTA
>OLOA01003396.1_pt1 | contig 13054 bp, 16 predicted proteins | sample 1672201 | NCBI WGS metagenome assembly OLOA01 (sample SAMEA3136658, study PRJEB25190) | human gut metagenome
TGACTAAAGATGAAGATGTTGATCATGCTGTAGGACTTGTTTTAAATAAAAAAATAGGGGATCATGTAGAAATCGGTGAAACGTTATTGACTGTTTATGCCAGAAATGAATTAAGTCAAGAATTATTGAATGAAATTTATCAGAGCTATACAATTGTGGATGAATTTGTCGAAAAACCTATTTTGATTGAAGAAATCATGAAGTAAGAGGTAAGAAAAATGAAGTATGTATTTTTTGATATTGATGGAACAATTCGTGGGAAAAGTAGAGAAATTACAAAAAGAAATAAAGAAGCTATTCGTAAATTAAGAGAAAATGGACATAAAGCTTTCTTATGTACAGGAAGAGCTCCTGTTTCGATTACACAAGATATTTTAGATGTAGGATTTGATGGTGTTATTTCTGCAGCGGGAAGTTTTATTCAAATTGATGGTAAGTACATCTATGAAAACTTTTTAGATAGCAAACTTTTACAACAAGCCATTGTTTTATTTTCTAATGCACAAGTTGGCTTTACTCTTGAAACGAAAGATGAACTTTTTCAATCAGGTTATGCTAGAGAGTATATGGAAAGAAGACAAATCAAAGATACACAAGCCAATCCAGAATTAGCTCGTTTCTTTGAAAAACGTAATCAAGCTTTTAAACCAATTACTGAATACGATCCTGGTAGAGATAAAGTGACTAAAATTGTTTTTATTGCATATGATAAATATGCATTGCTTGATACAGTGCCTCATTTAAGTAAAGATTTTAATGTCGTTGTCTTTTCTAAACCAGAAGATGATTTTATTAATGGGGAAATTATTTCAAAGAACTGTACGAAAGCAGATGCCATTGAAAGAGTGATTGATTACTATCATGCAAATATGGAAGATACAATTGCCTTTGGTGATAGTATGAATGATTATCAAATGCTTGAAAAAGCAAATCAAGGAATTGTTTTTGAAGGAGCAAAGGAAAAGTTATTAGATATTGCTTATGATACTTTCAAAGATCCTGATCAAGATGGAATTGCTTTAAGCTTAGAAAAACTAGGCTTAATATAGAAAGGATAGGTACGTATGGGAAATGTACTACTTGCAAGAATACTTGAATACTTTAACGGAACATTGTTTTTAGATGATAATTATCGTTTTTGTGTATTCTTTATTGAAAATTATATAGATTTTTATAAAATGACATTAGAAGAAGTGGTTGAAAAATCAAAGATTTCTAAAGAAGCAATTTTAAATTTTTTAAGTCATTTGGGATTTGATGATTATGCTTCTTTCCAAGATAAACTTTATGCCGATGTTATTTTAAGACAAGATCAAATTCGTTCAAGAATGCTTGGTTTAAAAATGGATGATCTTTTTAAACAAGTGCATTTATGTGATGATAAAGAAAAATTTATTGAAGATCTCGATCATATTTGTCATGATATTTCAACGTCTAAAAGAGTGGTTATTATTGGAGCACTTTATCCAATTTCTATTGCCGTTGAATTTCAAACAGATTTGATTACTTTTGGAAAGCCTGTTTTCCAATATCATTCTTTTGATACACAATTGGATCTCAATAAAGATGATTATGTTATATTTGTTTCGGCAACAGGAAGAGCTTATGATGCTTTCATGAATGATCATCAAGATTTTGATATCAACAGATCTCAATTCTTACTCATTACACAAAATAAAAAATATAAGAGTCAAATTGGGGATGAACGTGTGATCTATGTTGCAAGTTCAAGACATGATAGTATTGACTTTAACTATCGTTTGATGACAATTTTTGATATCATGCGAGTAACGTATTATAAAAAATATCATTTTATTTAAAGGGGAGGATGTTATGAATATACTACTTTCAAGAATTTTAAAATATTTAAATGGCACATTGTTTCTTGATGATGCGTATCGTTTTTGTGTATTCTTTATCCTTCATTATCAAAACTTTGGAGATTATTCGTTAGAAGAAGTTGCAAATGAATTAAAGACAACACCAGAAAGTATTTTAAACTTTTTAAAATATTTAGGTTTCTATGATTATCAAACATTTGTAGAAACTTATTATAAACATAAACGAATACGTCTTGAACAGATTGAAGAACGTATGGAAAATCTCAATATTTGTACGTATGTTGAACGCATTAAGGTTTCTAATGATAATAAAGAATTTTTAAAGAAAATAGAAGAAGTCTGTACAAAAATCCATGAATCAAAACGAGTAATTCTTGTAGGGGCTCTTTATCCTATGTCTATTGCGGTAGAATTTCAAACAGATTTAATTTCTTTTGGGAAAACAGTTTTACAATATCATACGTATGATAAAGATATGATTTTTAATGAAAATGATTATGTTATTTTTACTTCTTCTTCAGGAAGGTCTTTAGAAGGCTTTATGTATACAAGAACAAATCTTTCATTACAAAATACGACATCTTTGCTTATTACCCAAAATCCAACCTATGCAAGAAGGAAATTAACTACAGATACGATTCAAGTACCAGGAAGGTTTGATGGTATTAACTTTAACTATCAAATTATGACGATCTTTGATTTAATTCGTGTGATGTATTATCAAAAATATATTGAAAAACAGGGATAACCTGTTTTTTTAAGGAGAAGCAATGAAACAAAAAATACTCAATTATCAACCTTTTAATGAACAAGAAGAAAAAGATAAAGAACTTTTACTTAAAGTGATTGAACAAAAAGATGTTCTCACACGTAAAAATACAATAGGGCACTTCACTGTTTCTTGTTGGGTTTTAAATCAAAGTCATGATAAGGTTTTAATGTGTTTTCATAAAATTTATAATTCTTGGTGTTGGCTTGGAGGACATGTTGATGGGCAAAAAGATTTTAAAAAAGTGGCATTAAAAGAATTTCAAGAAGAAAGTGGTTTAAAACATGTTCAGTTTTTAAAGGATGACCCTTTTTCAATTGAAGTTTTAACTGTTAATGGACATATTAAAAATGGAGTTTATGTATCCAGTCATCTCCATTACAATATTACCTATTTAATGGAAGCCGATGATCAAGAAAAATTGATTATTAAAGAAGATGAAAATAAAGGATTACAATGGTTTGACTTTGAAGAAGCTCTAAAAGCTTCTACAGAACCATGGTTGGTCGAAAATGTTTATAAAAAATTAAATAAAAAAATAGAAAAAGGTTATCATTAAACGATAGCCTTTTTCAAATTTTCTAAATCTTCTTCATTTGGATGATTTAGTGCTTCATAGTAGTTTTCAATAAGTAAATCAATATTTTTTGGTGCCTTGTCACTTTCTTTTAAAGAAAGATAACGTTGAAGAACAGAGTCAGGCATCTTTCCTTGACACATAAAACTTCCAACAACTTCATTGGTTGAATCAATGCTTTCTTTCACTTTATTTATAATACGTTTAAAATATTCTTCACTTTTTCCAAAACCAGCAGTTCCAAAGAGAAAGATTTTTTGATGATGCAATGTTTTTAAATAATCTAAAGTTTCTTGATTAGCATTTCCTTTATCTGTCCAAAAACCAACATAGATTGTTTTTGAATCATTAATATTGTCTTTTAAAAAATCTCCAAGGAGTTTGGTGTTTCCTGTTTGACTAAAATAATGAATCATCTTTTACAACTCCTTCAACTTTTGTAATAGGCATTGCAAAGGCAATCCCTGTATTATGCTTTTTTAAACCGCCCAAAGCTTTATCAATTGTATCAAAAACAAGATCTGTTTGATCATCATTAATAATGAAAAACATTGTTTTACTATCAGGACGTGCTTGTTCAAGGAAAAGTCTTAAAGAACCTAAGATATAACTTTCATCACTTTCTTGAATATAAGAAATCATTCCCTGAGAATCCATAATCGTTCCACCGCTTACTCCTGCTTTTTTTAAACTTGTTAATAAATTTTGTAAAAGTTCCGTTTTATGTAAAACAACAAATACTACTTGCATAATTGTCACCCCTCAATGTTATTGTACACTGATTTTAGTTTTTAAAAAAGATATTTCTCAAAGAGAAAATTATTTAAAAGTTTGAATGTGTTGGTAAAGAGCACCAATTAAATTAGCGTCATTTCTAAATTTACAAGGAACAATTTCAGGATGATAAACATCAAAGTGTAGATTATCAAAAATTTCATTCATATTTTTATTAATGAGTTCAATAAGTAATGGTTGTGCAGATATACCACCACCAATAGCCACTTTTTCACAATCAAAAATAATGTGTACATTAAAGATTTGAGTTGCGACTTCCTTGGCAAAAGCATCGATTCCTGCAATGACTTTTTCATTACCCTTATTAGCCATTTCAAAGATTTCAATTCCAGTATATTCTTTGTCTGTTTCAAGTGCCTCTTGAACACGTTGTAATAACCCAGAAATACCATTTCTCGTACACCAAGCATGATTCCAAGTAAAAGGATCTAAGTTGTTTGTTTTAATAAAAGAAAATTCACCTGCTGAAAAATGTTTTCCTGTATGAACTTTATGATCTTTAATCAAACATCCACCAATTCCTGTTCCTAAAATAACCACAGCGCCATCTTGAATATCTTGGAGATTTCCAAAACCAATTTCCGCATTGGCGGCACATTTAGCGTCATTACCAATTGTAATGTTTGTTGGACAACGCTTCTTTAAAACTTCTACAGTTTCTAATTTATCAATATAACGTAAAGCACCACCAGTATATTGATAGCCTCTTTCAGGATCAATGATACCAGGCATAGAAAGAGCCATACCATCGATCTGATCTTGAAATTGATCATAGATTTTTCCAACTGTTTCAATAAAGTTTTCAAGGGTATCCATAGGAGTTGGTACACTTGATTTTTCTAAAATAGTTAAATCTTCTTGCAATAGCGCATATTTGATGGCACTGCCACCAACATCTAATGTTAAATATGTTTTCATAAACTTCCTCCCAGACTACTATTATATAATAGATGGAATGAAATGGGTATCATTTTTGTTTATTCATATCTTTTAAACAAGGCCCTTCAATAAGTTTTCCATAACAATCAAAAACAGATTGATGACAGGGACAATGCCATATTTGATTTTTTTCATCAAAAGAAAGTAGACCTTTTAAATGAGGACAGTAGGGAGAAAAATAATGATTAATACCTTGCCTATCTAAATAAACCGCATAGAGTTTATGATTGATTTTCATTAATCCTCCTTGACCTCTTTGTAAATTTTTCTTGGTATGAAAATGAAATTTGACATAACCAAGATAAAGATGATGAAGCATTTGTTTCAAATATATTTTAGAATAACTTAAAGAATAATAATGACAAGAAAATAAGGAAAGATAGGCATTATCGCTATTTAAATAAAGATCTTTAATGATTTTAGACGCTAAAAAAGAATTTGTCATACCCCATTTTTGAAAACCATAAATAAAATATTCATGTTCTTTATAACGCCCCATATAAGGAATACCTCTTAAAGGAATCGTATCTTGTGCAAACCAGTCCTTACTCTTAGAATTAATAACTAAAGCATGATTTTTTAAAGGACGATAACTTTCTGTAAGATCAATAGAGAGTGTACATTGATTTCCTGTTCTTTGTTTTAAATCAACACTTTCTAAAGATTGAAACATTTTTAAAAAGTAGAAACCTTTTTTTATAAAAGGATAACGCGAGGCATGAATGAGATCTTGGCAGATAATACGATGTCCTTGTACATAGACAAGAAAATCGTTTTTTCTTTTTATGATTTTTTCAACACAACTATGTTCATAAAATTGAACATTTTTCTTTTGACAACATTCCACAAGATGATAGAGATATTTTAAAGGATGAAAGATATATTGATGATGCAAACTGATTGTTTTTAAATGTTTTTGATTGTCAAAAACAGTTTCACCAAAGAGTTGTAAATAATGTTGTTCTTTTTCAAGCATGCCAACATTTTTTAAATCATCGGTATATAAAGACATCGTACATTCTTTTAAACAACAATCGATTTTTTCTTTTTCAATTAAATCTTTAATACCTTTTATTGCTTCTTTTTGACTTTGATAGTAGAGATAAGCTGTTTCAATATTATAATGTTTTACAAGTTTTTGATAAATAAGACCTTGTAAAAGAGTAATTTTAGCCGTTGTATGTCCACTGGTATGACTACCTAAAAGATTCTTTTCAACAATAGTTATTTGTTTACCTGTTTCTTTTAATTGATAAGCGCATGAAATGCCGGATAGACCACCACCGATAATAAGAATATCGGTTTTTATATCTTTATTTAATTGTTTAAAACAAGGATGTTGACTTGTCTTTTGCCAATAAGATTCATTCATAAAATCACCTGTTTTATTATGAAACAAAAACGCATTTTTTATACAGGAAATGATATAATAAGCAAAAAGGATAAAAAAGATTTATAAATTTTGGAGGTATACATGAATATAACAGTTTATTTAGGGGCAAGTAATGGAAATGATCAAAATCTTATTTTAGCAGCAAGAAAACTTGGAAAGTGGATTGGCGAAAATGGACATACACTTGTTTATGGAGGCTCTAAATGTGGTTTAATGGGAGAATTGGCGGAAAGTGTATTGAAAGCAAAGGGAAAAGTCATAGGTGTGGAACCACAATTTTTCATTGATGCCGGTTTTGATTATCCTAAAATAACACAATTAATTGTGACACAAGATATGAGTGAAAGAAAAACAAAAATGATTGAATTAGGGGATGCTTTTATTGCTTTTCCAGGAGGAACAGGAACTTTAGAAGAAATTACAGAAGTCATGTCTAAAGTCTCATTAAAACATTTAAAGACACCTTGTATGCTTTATAATTTAAATGGATATTATGATGATTTAAAGAAACTTTTAGATAAGATGATTACTTTTGATTTATCCTCTAAAGAAAAACAAGAAGGTATTTATTTTGTGAAAAATTTAGAGGAAATAAAAGAAATATTAAAATAAGAAGATGTTTCTAAAAAAGAAAATCGATGAAAATGATTTTCTTTTTTTACAAAATCAACTACAATAAAGGCATTGGAGGATTATTATGAAAGTACTAGCAAGTGATTATGATGGAACATTATTATTTAATGAAAAATTTAAAGAATTTTGGAAATTTATTGCTGGAAGAGCTTTTACTATGGTCTTAGAATTTGGCCTTGATGCACTTCTATTCTTAATACCTGTTGTAAGTGCAAGTGATTTCTGGCAGATGGCAGTTAAAATGGTTGTAACAATAATTGTTATAATCTTAAACTTCTTCATTAGTAAATTCTTTGCATTTAAAAAGTCAAAATAATAATTAATTAAAATACCAAAAACTATTAGTATAGATATTTTTCCAAAGTAGGAGGATTATCTTGTCTAATAGTTTTTTTAAACTTTTGGGTGGTTATTTCACCATTGTAATTATATTTATAGTATTAATATTTTTTCTTATTATTCAGTCATCTGCTTCATTAAATTTAGATAATTTTATTTGGCCATTGGACGGCTACACATATATCAGTTCTTATTTTGGCTATAGAACCTCTCCTACCTCTGGTGCCTCAACTTATCATTCTGGAATAGACATACCAGCACCAGAAGGAACTAATATTCTTGCAGTTTGTTCCGGCACTGTTACATTTGCAAGCTGGGGAGCTGGTGGAGGATATACAATAGTAGTTGAAAATGATGACATAAAAGTTTCTTATTGTCACGTTTCTCCAAACTTTATTGTATCCAAGTATGACACAGTAGTAGCTGGCCAAATAATTGCCAATGTTGGTCCAAAAAATGTGTATGGCATTATAAACAATCCATACAAGGATTCTTTAGGAAAACCAACTAATGGGGCTACTACTCGGTTGCCATTTACATTTAACAATAAAAAAAGATGGTTTAGCGGTAAATCCGCTAAACTTTTTCAATACGCTCTAAAACAAAAATAAAGCCTTACGGCTTCATTTTCTAATTTATTATGTGGCAGGGGTACTAAGACTCGAACTCAGCCCAACGGTTTTGGAGACCGGCATGCTACCACTGACACCATACCCCTAACTGACCTTATAATAATAGCATAAAAATTAGATTTGTGCAATACCCAAAACAAAAAATCTACAAGATTTCTCTTATAGATTTTTATTTAAATTACATGTCATCATCATTATCGTCTTTTTCTTCGTTATCAGTATCGCTATCTTCTTCGTCTTCATCACAACCACATTCGTCATGATGTCCGCATCCACAGCATCCACCTGAACAGCAATCATCGTCTTCTCCATCCCAGTCTAGTTCTATTTTGTTATGACATTCTGGGCATTCGATTTCTTCTTTTAATTCATCTTCTATGTCTGCAACAAATTCATGATTGCAATATGGGCAAACTATTTCAAAATCATAGTCTTCATCTTCATAAATATCTTTTTTTATTAAGTCGACTGTATCTTTTACCTTGCCTATTTTTTCGTCTAATTTATCTTGATATTTTTCAATATTGTCCATTCTCTCTGAATTAACATTTGAAATTCTATCAATTACATCCATATACATGAATGAAAGTTCAGAAACTTTTTTCAAAACGATTTCTCTTTCTTTCTCATCAGAAATACTTTTTTCTATATCCTTTATTATTTTAGAATATTTTTCACTAAATTCTGCCATATAATTTATCCTTCCTTTAAATTAATATTTTTATATTAATTTAAATTTTTAATGTTTCGAGTTCAACCAAAATTAAACTCTTTCCATGTATTCTCCAGTTCTTGTGTCTATTTTTATAACATCACCGATGTTAACAAACATTGGAACTGTAAGTTCATATCCATTTTCTAATGTTGCAGGTTTTCCAGATGTTGTTGTTGTGTTTCCAGCAAATCCTGGTTCTGTATATTTAACTTCTAACTCAACAAACATTGGTGGTTCTACTGCAAATACGCTTCCTTTATATGAAAGCATTGTTACACTCATGCTTTCTTTTATGAATTTTAATGCATCTCCTATTTGTTCTTTGTTTAAAGGTATTTGCTCATATGTATCATTATCCATGAAGTAGTATAAATCTTCATCATTGTATAAATATTGCATTTCTTTTTTCTCTATTTGAGCTGCTGGATATTTTTCTGATGGGTTAAATGTTTTTTCTATAACTGCTCCTGATATTACATTTTTTAATTTTGTTCTTACGAATGCTGATCCCTTTCCTGGTTTTACATGTTGGAATTCTACTACTCTGAATACATTTCCATCCATTTCAAATGTTGTTCCGTTTCTAAAATCGCCTGCTGAATATACGCTTGCCATTATTATTACCCCTTTCTAGTTTTTTATTATATTTTTTAATTTTTCATCTCATTAAAACGCGACTATGTAATCATACCATATTTTAGGCGAAAAATCAAGTGTTGTAGCACTTTTTTTCAGTCTTTCAAATTTGCTAGTTTAATGTGAGATATATTCACTTTTTAGAAATTCAACTGGAAGTGCGCCTTTTGAGGAGTCCGAAGGAGCTCCGACCAAGCACAACATGTTGAAATTTCGTAAAAAGTTAATATGTCTCATTTCAACTAATTTTATTCGTCTACAATCACATAATCTTTTTCTGACTTTGTTAAACTTGTACTCATTCCCCTGTTTACAAGCACTGTGTCTTCTATTCTTACACCAAATTGATTTGGTATATATATTCCTGGTTCATCTGTTACTATCATATTATTTTTTAACACAAAGTCAACTCTAGTACTTGCATATGGGAATTCGTGTATCTGTAATCCTACACCATGTCCTAACGCATGTATTAAATCATATCCGTGTAATTTAAAATCATTTTCAACCATTCTACTTACAAGCTTTAGGTTTACTCCTTCTTTCATTTCGTTAATTACCTGTCTCTGATTTTTTAAAACTAGTTCATATACTGGTTTTACTTCTTCTGGTACATATCCTGCAAATATCGTTCTTGTCATATCTGAACAATATCCTTTGTATTTACACCCCATATCTATTGTTATTGGGTCTCCTGCCTCTATTTTTTTATTTGTTGGTACTGCATGTGGCATAGATGAATTCTTACCAGACGCAACAATTGTACTAAAAGCAACGTCTTCTGCACCATTGTCTATGAAAAAATCGTCAATTTCTTTTGCAATTTGTTTTTCAGTTAATCCAATTTTTATAAAATTCTTTAAATGATTAAAGCAATCGTCCGTAATTTTACAAGCTTTTTCTATAAGCTCTATTTCTTCTGGGTCTTTAATCATTCTTTGTTTTTCGATTATTCCCTCTGTTTCTTCCAAATTGTTTATTTTATATCTGTGCATAAAATCTTTATATTTTGCATATGTAACATATTCCTCTTCAAAGCCAACATTTTCACAAAACAAGAAGAAATTTTCATAGTCATCTCTTGATATGTCTTGCATATCATACACAACTATTTCATCATTTAATGTTAAAGTATTATTTACAGCTTCTACATATCTTCCATCTGTTATGTAAATATTTTCTTTAGGCGTAATTAAAAACACACCATCTGCTTCAATTCCAGTTAGGTATTTTATATTTATCGGATTAGAAATTATTATGCCTTGCATATCTAACATTTTTATTTTATCTCTTAGCCAGCGAATATTATTGTTCATTTTTTACTGCTTCCCCTTCTATTATACGAGTTTTAGGTTGTTAAAGAATTAAATTTTGACAACGGAAATGAAATTCATTGGCACATACTTTGTATATGTAACCGTGTTTGAGATAATATTTGATGCAGTCAAAATTATAATTATTTAACATCCTACTATATTAATTGTGCCTTATACGTTCCTAGTGTAAATATCTTAATTAATACAAAGAATAATACATTAAATGGTACAAATATTGCAATTATTGTTGCTATTACTATAAATGGACCAAATGGAATATACTCATCTCCTGTTTTTCTCTTACAAATTATTAATGCTACTCCAATTATTGCTCCTAATAAGAAGGCAATAAGTGAAATTATAATTATTGTTCTCCAGCCGAAGAATAAACCAAGTGCTCCCATTAGTTTTACATCTCCGAAGCCCATTGCTTCTTTCCCTGCAATTAAGCCTCCTACTAATGTTATAAATAAGAAAATTCCAGCTCCAGCAACCATTCCAAGTAGCATGTCTATGGCTATATTTATGTTTACAATTCCTTCTACGAATGTGTAAACTAGTCCAACTTCAAAAATTGTTAAGTTCAATCTGTTAGGAATTATTTTCAGTCTATAATCTATTGCTAAGGCACTAATTAACATTGGTATTAAGGCTAGATACGCTAATGTTTTTATTTGAAATCCATACAAATACAAAACTCCAACATACAGTAGTGCCATCGCCACCATGTATATGTATTTAGGCTTTTCATTTTTTAAATAAATTGTAAAAAATTCTCTTACGAAAACTTTTTTATAATCTGGAAGTCTTACTGTACTCCATGCCACAAATTGACCAATTCCAAGTCCAATAATTCCTAAAAATAAATAATATAATATGTTTATATTGTTAATGTACATTTAAATACCTCTTTTACTTTTGTTTATATTTTTTTAAAATTTGTCTTTCTATTAATCTATTAAATCTTGTTACAAAAATGTCTTTTTCGGCAAGTGGTTCAACTAAAATAGAGTACATATGGCTCCTGTTTGCTCCAAGCACATCTGTTAGTATTTGGTCTCCAATTACAGCTATATTTTCGCTATTTTCTTGTACTATTTTCTTTGCCCTATTAAAGCCAAATTTAAATGGTTTTTTAGCAAAATAAATATACGGAACCTCCAACTTTTTTGACATTTTTTCTGCTTTTTTCTTTTTATTTGTATTAGATAGAATACAGAATTTTATACCATGTTTTTTTGCTTCTTCAACCCAATCTTCAAGTCCTTCCAAAATGTTATTATCTGTGTCTATCATGGTGTTGTCTATGTCCAATAGAATAGCCTTTATATTATTTTTTTCTATAAAGTTCATATCTATTTCTAATATGTTTTTAAAGTAACTTTTAGGGTAAAAAATCATTGTATCCTCCTAATATTTCTGCTACTTTATATTATCAATATGTTGGAGGTTTGTCAAGCATTTATTGCTATTTACAAAATCTATGTTTTCCTATTGTAACAACATGCGGTCTTGACCAAATCCATGCATTTGTTGCAGTGCTTGGATTGAAGTAGTATATTGAGCCATACGATGGATCCCAACCATTTAGCGCATCTCTTGCAGCATTGTATGCTGTTTGGTTTGGTGTTAAATTAATCTGACCATCGGATACAGCCGTGAATGCACCTTTTTGATATATTACTCCTGCTATTGTGTTTGGAAATGAACTGCTTTTTACTCTATTTAATACAACAGCTGCAACGGCAACCTGCCCTGCATATGGTTCTCCCCTTGCTTCACTATATACAGTTCTCGCAAGTAAATTTAAATCACTGCTACTCGTGCTGTTGCTAGAGTTGGAATTACCACTAGAATTAAATATTCCCATTGCCTCTAGTGTCTTTTTCCCGGCAATTCCGTCAACTGTTAATCCGTTTTTTCTTTGAAAATACTTAACAGCTGCTAACGTTTCAGAGCCATAAATTCCATCAATACTTCCAGAATAATATCCCCATCTTTTTAACTTAGTTTGAATTTGCGTTACTTCAGAACCTCTTGAACCATACTTAGAAAGTGTTTCTATACTTTCCATATCATTTTCATATTTACTAAAAATTAAGGTTAGCCCCAACAAAGAAACCAAAAAAAATTCTATAATAATAAATTTAATTAATTTTCTCTTTTCCATAAAAAAATCACCTACAATATAATCTTTAATTATATTTTGGCGATTTTTTATTCTTTTATTCATAATTTTTTGAAAAAAAGTCTCTCTATCACTCAAAGATAAAGGTTTTTAATAATTGTTTTTTTGGCTTTCTACATAATTTGAGAAATTCTAAATTGATTTTTTGGGACCCTTTCACTTAGTCCTCACTTCGTTCGACGTGAACATTCCCCTAAAAATCAATTAAGAATTTCTAAAATTATTCCAATCGCACTCAAAAATAATTATTTCATATATTTACCAGCCTCTACCTCCAAAAA
>OLOA01003401.1_pt1 | contig 13049 bp, 7 predicted proteins | sample 1672201 | NCBI WGS metagenome assembly OLOA01 (sample SAMEA3136658, study PRJEB25190) | human gut metagenome
GAATGAAAAATTCGCGGCGCATCTTGGCGCATTTTCATCTGGAAATAGTATTACATGTCAGCGTGCGCTGTATTTGTGCAGCGCACGGGTGATATCACCGTGAATCAGCACGCTGAGCCGGTCAATAATCGCCGTTGGATCTTCCTTCATGCCCTCGCGAATCCAGTTCAGCATCAAGCCGACAAACGCGTATTTGTAGAAGTCGGCAATGAACGCCTTGTCACGGTCACTGACGGACAGCCCGACGGCTTTTTCCTCAACCACGCCAATCAGCAGGTCATACGTCAGCTGATAGAGATAGCGCTCCAAGTGCTCACGGCTGATAGAGTGGTAGACGTTCAGGACGAACGTTTTGTTTTCCAAGACAAGATGGAAGATGTTCAGGAAGCCTTGCTGCCATGTGCTGTACGTCTTGTTGCCGGCAAGCGCGACGCTCGCATCCTCCTGACACGTCCACTCTACCAAGTCGTATATATCTGCAAAATGGTAGTAGAACGTCATCCGGCTGACACCGCAGTCCTCAGCAATATCGTTGATGGTGATTTTGCTCAGCGGCTTCGTTTGCAGGAGCTTTTTCAGGCTTTGCGCTAAGGCGCGTTTTGTGGTCTGCGACATGCTTCACCTCATTGATGCGGCGGGAGACGGCGGCGCTTTATTTCTTCGTCCAGTGCGCACAAGGCGTTCCGCGAGTTAGGGAGTGCGGCAATTGCGGCGCGTATCTCGGTCAGCATGTAATCCGGTATGGCGCGGAGTGTTTCCGGCGCGTCGGCAATGTGTGCGGCAAGAAGCCGAAGCACCTCGGCATCATCCGGCGCATTGCCCATTTCGTCTGCACCTTCGAATGAAGCATCGTTCAGATGGTCGTAAAGTTCCTCCAGCAGTTCATCCATCGGCGTCATATCCGCCTGCACATTGACGGGAATGCCCAATTGCTTGGCAATCGGTGTAATGAATGCCGTTGTGCGGTCATCCGCTGACCAAAACTCACGGGGAAGACCGTGCTGCTGGAGCAGGGGAAGGAAATCAGCGGAGAAGTGGGGAGCGTATTCGTCGATTTTGCGCGGCGGTGTGAGCGTCAGCACTTTGCCGCTGCCGGTATCGACAACACAGAGCAAATAAGGAAAATATGGCACTTGGGCTGGTTTGGCCTGAACAGGGGTGGGGGACATAAACACCGCCAGCGCCCACGGTGCACAGGGCTTCCTGCGCTTCTTCAGCCGCGCCAGCGCCAGTTCATCCTCAATTTTGCCCGCCGGGAGTGCCGGCGCGTCGGGCTTTTGCAGCGTGTAGGAATCCCAGCGATAGCCGTCGGGGGTCGCGGTCAGCAGGGAAATCGGGTGCGTGAATGGGTCGCCCTCAATCAGCCCCAAGGCAAGAGGCTCTTCTGTGCTGAGGCGACGCGATATTTCCAGCAGGGCATCCATTGCTTCCAATAGATGCTGCTGCTCGGTTTCGTCAGTCAGCGCCCACGGCATGCGCGTTGGACGATAGCGATGGAAAACCGGAAAATTGTGCTGCCCGCGCAGGGAAATGCCGTGTGCTTTGGCGTAAGCGCGGACGGGCTTTGCCTCCTTCGCGAGGATTTCCTGCGCATTCTCGAAGGATACCTGAATGCAGTCCTGCCCGAGCATACATTCCTCCGCTCGATGGCGCGGCAGAACGCGCATGTCTGTGGTCATGAGTTTGTCAAGCGCGTACAGACCGTCCGTGAGGGAATAAAGCGCCAGCGCCAGATGCGTGCCGTTGCGCCCCATGACGGAGCAGCACGCAATTTCACCATCAGAAAAGCGAACTGCAAAAATATGCGTATCAAACAAATGTTGCCACGGCTTTGCGGCACGGATGGCAAATGCGCGGTCAAACAGCACGTCTGTGTTCATCGTCGGGTGCCCTCCTACGTCCTTTTCTTCAGTATACCATAAAAGCAGGGAACAGGCAAGAAGACGACGAAAAATGAAATACTCTTTCCAGATAATACGATTTCCGGATTCGCCTGTGCCATCTGCTTGCGCCGAAAATCTGGAAATCGTATAAAGAAACACAAAAAAATCCTCCGCTGTAAGAGCGAAGGATGATGCACCTCCGACGGGATTCGAACCCGTGTTTTCGCCTTGAGAGGGCGGCGTCCTAGGCCACTAGACAACGGAGGCAAACGCTGGGGAACTAGGATTTGAACCTAGACAATACGAGTCAGAGTCGTAGGTGCTGCCATTACACCATTCCCCATTGGCACTTCAACGATTGACTTGCGCCACTCGCTGACTGCGAAAATGATTATACCACGCTTTCCCCCGCCTGTCAAGAGGGAAATTCACTTTTTTTCGCAATTTCTGCGTGCTTTTGCATGGAAACGCATCCGCGCGGATACAATACGCGGAAACAGGCGCATGGAGGTGCAAAAAGCGGATGAAAACGATGGTGGGCGACGGCAATTTGGCAGCGGCACAGGTGGCATACGCGCTCAGCGAAACGGCAGCGGTTTACCCGATTACGCCGTCTACGCCGATGGCAGAGAACTGTGACGAGTGGGCGCACATGGGCAAACGCAACGTGTTCGGGCAGAAAATGCGGCTGACGGAGATGCAGAGCGAGGGCGGCGCGGCGGGCGCGCTGCACGGGATGCTCTCGGCGGGTGCGCTGGCAACGACCTTCACCGCGTCGCAGGGGCTACTGCTGATGCTGCCGGATATGTGCAAAATTTCGGGCGAGCTGCTGCCGGGGGTGATGCACGTCGCGGCGCGGGCGCTGGCGTACCACGCCCTGTCCATCTTCGGCGACCACAGCGATGTGATGGCGGTGCGCAGTGCAGGCTGGGGGATGCTCTGCGCGGCATCGGTGCAGGAAGCGGCGGATCTGGCGGTCGTGGCGCATCTGAGCGCGATGGCGGGCAGCGTGCCAATGCTGCATTTCTTTGATGGCTTCCGCACGAGCCATGAAATCCAGCGGTTCGAGGCGCTTGATGAGGATGAATTACGCGGACTGCTGCCGCAGACGCAAATCCGGCAGTTCCGGGCGCGCGCCATGAACCCGGAACATCCGCATCAGCAGGGGACGAGCCAGAATCCGGACGTGTATTTTCAGGGGCGGGAAGCGGCAAACCCATATTATTTCGCCCTGCCGGAAATTGTGCAGGACACGATGAACCGCGTCGCGGCGCTGACGGGGCGCCCGCTGCGGCTGTTCTCCTACACGGGTGTGCCGGACGCGAAGAAGGTGCTGGTGCTGATGGGGTCGGGCGCGGAAACGGCGGAGGAAACCGTGCGGGCACTCATGCGGACGGGGGAGAAAGTCGGCGTGGTGCGGGTTCGGCTGTTCCGTCCGTTCTCGGCAGAAGCGCTGCTGACGGCTATCCCGGAGAGCGCGGAGCGGATCGCTGTGCTTGACCGCACGAAGGAGTCCGGCGCACTCGGTGAACCGTTGTATTTGGACGTGAGCGCGGCGCTGTTTGCCGCTGGGCGGACGGCAAAGGTCTGCGGCGGACGGTATGGGCTGGGCAGCAAGGAGTTCACACCCGCAATGGTCAAGGCCGTGTTCGACGCGCTGGACACGATGGAAGCTGGGCAGCACTTCACCGTCGGCATCGACGACGATGTGACGCACCTGTCCCTGCCGATAGACGCGCATTTTGCCTTGCCGGACGAGGGCGTTATCAGCTGCAAGTTCTTTGGGCTGGGCGCAGATGGCACGGTTGGAGCAAACAAGAGTGCCATAAAAATGATGAGCGCGCAGACGGATCGGCAGGTGCAGGCGTATTTTGCGTATGACTCCAAGAAATCCGGCGGGTACACGGTCAGCCATTTGCGGATAGGGGCAGCGCCAATTCGCGCGCCGTACCTGATTGGGCAGGCGGACTTTCTCGCGTGCCATCAGCCGACGCTGATGAACTTGGATGTGGTGGCGCAGAGCGTCAAGCCGGGCGGCACGGTGCTGCTGAATCTCCCGGACGGCATGGAGATTCCCGCGAAGCTGCGCCGGAGCATTGCGATGCACCATGCGCTGCTTTACACCATCGACGCGGACGCAATCGCGGCGCAGTGCGGCTTAGGTGGGCGCATCAACACGGTCATGCAGACGGCTTTCTTCCAATTAAATGCCTTTTTGCCGGAAGAGCAGCGGCAGCAGCTGCTGAACGAATCGGTTCAGGCAGCGTATGCGAAGAAGGGCGAGCAGGTCGTCGCGGCGAATCTGAATGCAATTGCGAAGACGGCGGATGCGCTGCGACGAGTGGATGTGCCGCCGGAATGGGCGGAACTGCCTGATACGCCGGAGGATACGCCGCAATCAGCAGTCGAAGCCTTCATGCGCCCGATGCTGCGCCAGCAAGGAGACATGCTGCCGGTGTCCGCCATGGACGCGCGCGGGTTTGCGCCGCTGGGCACGAGTCGGCTCGAAAAGCGCGGCATTGCGCGGCAGATTCCGCAGTGGCGGGCGGAAGTGTGCATCCAGTGCGGGCTGTGCAGCCTTGTCTGCCCGCATGGGTGCATCCGCACGTTCTACCCGCTGGCGGAAACGGCGCTTCCGGCGGATTTTCATACGGTTCGGGCGAAGGGAAAGGCGTTTTCCGGGCGGAATTTCCGCGTGCAGGTGTCGCCGCTGGACTGCACGGGATGCGAAAACTGCGCGCGGACGTGCCCTGCGAAGGAAAAGGCGCTGGTGATGCGCCCCACAGCGGAAATGGCGCAGGAGCGGGCAAACTGGAATTTCGCCGTGTCGCTGCCGGAATCGGCGATTGGGGAGGCGGACACCATCCCGCTCTCGCAGGCAAAAACGCCGCTGTTTGAGTTCTCCGGCGCGTGCGCGGGGTGCGGCGAAACGCCGTATATCAAGCTGCTGACACAATTGTTCGGTTCGCACTTGATGATTGCCAATGCCACGGGCTGCTCGTCCATCTACGCCGGGAGCGCGCCCAGCTGCCCCTATACCGTCAACCAGAAAGGGCAGGGCGTGGCGTGGGGCAACAGCCTGTTTGAGGATAACGCGGAATTTGGCTTCGGGATGTATCTGGCGATGAAGCACCGGCGGGCACATCTGGCGGAGCAGGTCGAGACGCTGGCGGCAGAGTGTCCGGAATTGGCGGAATCGTGCCGCGCGTGGCTGGGCAGTCGCGAGGATACGGCGCTTTCGGCACAGGCGGGGGAAGCGCTGCTGGCGGCGTGCGAGACGCTTTCACATCCGCTGGTGAAGGAAATTGCGGATTCGGCAGACTTGCTGGCGGCCAAGAGTGTATGGCTCATCGGCGGCGATGGCTGGGCGTTTGATATTGGCTTCGGCGGGCTTGACCATGTGCTGGCATCGGGCGAGAAGGTGCGGGTGCTTGTGCTGAACACGCAGGTGTACTCCAACACGGGCGGACAGGCATCGAAGGCGACCCCGGCGGGTGCGGCGGCACGGCTCATGTCCGGCGGGAAATCCGGCGCGGAGAAGGATTTGGGGCTGATGGCAATGACTTACGGGCATGTGTACGTTGCGCAGGTGGCGATGGGCGCGAATCCGGCGCAGCTGCTGAAGGCCGTGCGCGAGGCAGAAGCGTGGGATGGCGCGGCGCTCATCATTGCCTATGCGCCCTGCATTGCGCACGGGATTGATATGCGCGACGTGCAGGAAATCGAGAAGAAAGCCGTGCAGTGCGGGTATTTCCCGCTGTACCGCTATCATCCGGCGAATGGGCTGATGCTGGACAGCAAAGCGCCGGACGGGGATTTTCAGGCGTTCCTGATGCGGCAGGGGCGGTTTGCGGCATTGCGCCGGAGCGATCCGGTGAAGAGCGAAACCCTCTGCAAAATGGCGGAAGAAGCTGCGCGGCGACGCTGGAACCTGCTGAAAATGCTGAAAAATCGGGAAATGCCGTAAATCTGCATCTAAAACAGACAATATCAAAGGGAAACAACTGTTTTCATGTCGGAAAAAGAGCGGCAACAGACCGAATACACCAACGAAAACGTTGTCTGACGAAAATTGCCGTGTAAGGAACTTACAGATCAATTTTTGATTGATTTAGGCAGTTTCAATAAAGAAGTGCGGTAAAAACTTGCAAAAATCTTGTAAATCATATGGTTTGAACTTGACAAATGACGCGCCAAAAGCTATAATGAATTTACAAGTGCGGAAATGTCTGCCCTTAATCCGGGCAAAGACGAAAACGCTTTCGTAAACCTCGGAGACTTACGAAAATGTTTCGCCGACAGGCATCAGGCACGATCAGCTTCTCTAAGGAGGAATCATCATGAATTGCACCAAGAAGTTTCTTGCACTGCTGATGGTGCTGGCGATGGCGCTGGGCATGACCGCTGTGGCGGAATCTCCGGTGGCGTCTCCTGTGGCATCTCCCGTGGCGTCTCCTGTGGCGGGCGAAGTCGAACCGCTCTCTACGGCATTCCTGATGTATGCCGACGCCAACTGGCACTACCAGTGGTGGCACGACGGCTCTGAGCCGGCGGAGGGCATGAAGGTGACCGAGGCGGCGATTACCGGCGAGGGCTCCTACACCGTAGGCCTTGACTTCACCGGTACGCCCGAAGGCGCGGCGAGCGGCATTGCGTTTGCGGCCATCGGTCTGGAGAACGGCGAAAAGGCGCTGCCCGGCTGGACGATTCGCGTGGACGAAATTCGCGTGAACGGTCAGCCCATCGAAGCGAAGAAGGGCTACACCTCTTCCGACGACGGCATCATTACCCGCTCCAACATCTACAACGAATGGGTCAGCGAGCTGCCCGCCGACGCGCGTTCCTGGGACGGCGTGACCGAGGACGCGAACTGGATAACCGTGGACAAGGCGGCATTCGAGCGCGTGGAAAACGTCGAGGTTGATTTCACGCTCTTCCGCTACGGCGCTGACATGGCGTACATCATGTTCGCCGACTCTTCTTGGACGAGCCAGTACTGGGGCACGGACGATTCCGCTGTGAAGGCGACCAACGCGACCGTGACCGGCGCGGGCGACTACACCGTGGGTCTGGACTTCACCGCGACTGAAGCGGGCGCGGCTTCCGGCGTTGCCTTTACCGCGCTGGGCATCAAGCACGGCGAAAAGCTCTTCCCCGGCATGTCCATCAAGCTCAACGATATCCGTATCAACGGCGAATCCGTTGCGTTCACCAAGGGCTACACCTCCTCTGACGATGGTGTGGAAACCCGCATGAACATCATGAACGAATGGGTTGCCGAAGTTCCCACTGACGCTTCTGTCCGCTCCTACGACAAGGATTTGACGGGCGTGTCTCCTGTCATCGTGGACAAGGCGGCGTTTGAATCCGTCAAGACCTACGAAATCGACTTCACCCTTGTGCCCAAGACGGACACGGCGTTCCTGATGTTCGCCGACAGCGATTGGGCGACCTCCGCGTGGAATCCCGGCGAATTTGCAGAGGGCAACGCTGTGACCGTGGACGGCCCCGGCACCTACACCCTGTCCCTTGATTTCTCCGGCGTTGAGGGCGGCGAAATCCCCGGTGTTGCGTTCATGGCGGTCGGCATTGCGAACGGCGAAGCGACCTTCCCCGGCTACTTCATCGACATCACCGAAGTCAAGGTCAACGGCGAAGCAATCGAACTCGGCAAGGACTTCACCACGACTGACGACGGCATCGTGACCCGCTCCAACATCTGGAATGAATGGGTGACGGACATCCCGGCGGAAGCCCGCGTGGCGGACGGCAACCTCGAAGGCGTGACCGCGAAGATCGCGACGGCGGAAGCGCTCTCCGGCATTAAGACCATCGACGTGACCTTCGACTACATCTACGGTGTGCCGCCGGTTGCGGAAACCGAACAGCCCCTGACCGAAGATGAAGTGAAGGAACTGACCTCCAAGACCTACGGCGCGTACATCGCCGTGCAGTCTGACCCGAACTACATCTTCCGCAACGACTGGGAGGAACCCTCCTACGGCCGCGACGCGGACAACGATGTGTTCACCAAGCTGGCGAAGACCAACAACGACGGCACGATTACCGATTACGGCGCGACGTTCGAGGATGCGGTCATCACCGGCAACGGCACCTACACCTGCTCCATGACCACGGGCGACATGGGCTTCGGCGAGGATACGGCGTTCCACTTCTTCCGCGTCTCCACCGACATTCCGTCCAAGCTGGTCAAGGAAGGCTACGTCACCATTTCTGATGTGACCATCAAGATTGGCGAAGGCAAGACGCAGTCCGGCGTTGTGGTGGATACCTCCGGCGATTGGGTAAAGCTGATTGTTGAGGACAACTACAACAACATCAAGGCGGATGGCGTTGTGCTGACCGCGCCCGCCCCGAACACCACGACGGTCTTCACCTTCACGGTCTCCGGTCTGGCGGAGTAATCCTGCACTACTTTCCTCTGGCGCGCTCTCCGGCTTCGGCTGAGGAGCGCGCCACGGGGATTCCTGCCCTTGCCTTAGTCGCGCTGATGGATGAACGCTGGACATCATCCGCCAGCGCTCATCCATCAACGCGCGGCTGGTCAAAGCAGAGGAGCGTCACGAAGAAAGAAATGAGGGGATACCATGCAGGCGACGATTTCGGCCAAATCCGGCGGACAGGCGACTTGCGTCCGGGAAAAGACGAACTGGGCGCTGATTATCATCCGCATTCTGACCGCGTTTGCCGGGCTGATGATCTTCTTCCCGGAGGTCAATCCCGGTCGACTGATGTCGGACATCAACGCGAATACTTCGCTGTTCACCGCCGCGATTTCGTACAGCACGCTGACGGACAGCTTTGCCCGTCCGCTGCGTATGGGATGGGTGCAGCCGTGGCACTTCTACCTCATCATGGGCGGCTGTGCGCTGCTGATGCTTGGCATCATCCTGAGTGCGATCGGCGCGTGCATGTCGCTGGGCAATCACCGCATGAAGCGCGCAGCCGTCAAACTGCCGCTGATTGGCTCGGTGCTGATGCTCGGCGGCATCGGAATGCTGGTGTACCTGAATAGCATCCTTCCGGCGCTGGAAAAGGCGGAACGCCTGAAGCTGATGACGCCGACCGGCGCAATCGTCTTCTGGGCGGTGCTGGGGGGGCTGCTGCTCGTATTCAGCATTGTGAGCATGGTCACTATTCCTAAGAACATGGAAGAAAAGATGGAAATGGAGGAGAAATACCGCCTGTTCCTGATGTTCCTGCCTGTTCTGATTCTGACGGTCATCTTCTGCTACCTGCCGCTGTACGGCTGGCGCTATGCGTTCTTTGATTATAAGGTCGGCGACGCGCTGAGCAGCGAGAACTTTGTGGGCCTCAAGTGGTTCAGTTACCTGTTCTCCAACGGCGCGACGCGCAATGACCTTGTGCGCGTGCTGCGCAATACGCTGATTATGTCTGGCTTGGGCATTGCAACGAGCTGGCTGCCGATTGCCTTCGCCGTTTTGCTGGCGGAACTGCGTTCGACGAAGTTCCAGCGCGTTGTGCAGACCCTGACGACGATTCCGAACTTCATCTCGTGGGTTCTGGTGTACGCGATCGCGTTCGCGATTTTCTCCACCGACGGCTTCATCAACTCCTTCCTGCGCAACGTCATGGGGCAGACCGCGACGACGGACTATCTTGCCAGCGCGGATTTCATCTGGCTCAAGATGCTGCTGTGGGGTACTTGGAAGGGCTTGGGCTGGAGCGCTATTGTCTACATCGCGGGCATTGCGGGCATTGACCAGCAGCTGTACGAAGCCGCGAAGGTGGACGGCGCGAACCGCTTCCAGTGCATCCGCCATATCACGATTCCCGGCTTGATGCCCACTTACATGGTCATGCTGCTGATGGCGATTGCGGGTATGCTCTCCAACGGCATGGAGCAGTACCTCGTCTTCGAAAATCCGCAGAACAGCGCAACCATCGAGGTGCTGGACTTGTATGTCTATCACAGCGGCATTAAGAGCGGCTTGATTCCGCTTTCCACGGTCGTCGGCGTGTTCAAGAGCCTGATTGGCGTGCTGCTGCTCTTCGGCGCGAACGGCATCTCCAAGGGCGTGCGCGGCGAAAGCATCATTTAAGGAGGCGGAGAAGCAATGAGCAACACCGAAGTCATGAAGCAATCCGCCGTCAAACTGGCGGCCAAGCACCCGAAGAACAAGATTCATCGCACGGCGGGCGACATCGTGTTTGATGTTTTCCTGTACATCCTCTTTGTGGCTTTCACAATTCTGTGCGTTTTCCCATTCTATTACCTGTTCATTAACACCATTTCCAGCAATGACGCGGTGGCGGGCGGCTTGGTCAACTTCTGGCCGGTCGGCATCCACTTCCAGAATTACCTTGCCCTGCGCGATGTGGCGGACTTGGGTTCGTCGGTCATCGTGACGGTGGCGCGTACGATTCTTGGCACAGCGCTGATGGTGCTTGTCAGCGCGTGGGCGGGCTATCTGGTGACGAAGCAGAAGATGTGGCATCGGTCGCTGATGTACCGTGCGCTGGTCATCACGATGTACTTCAACGCGGGTCTGATTCCGTGGTACATGAACATGCTGATGCTGGGGCTGACGAACAACTTCCTCGCCTACATCCTGCCGGGCATGATTGCGCCGTACAACATCATTCTGGTGAAGACGTATATTGAGTCGATTCCGGCGTCGCTGGAGGAATCCGCGGTCATAGACGGCGCGAACACGCCGACGGTGTTCCTGAAGATTATCCTGCCGCTGTCCGTGCCGATTCTGGCGACGATTTCGATTTTCGGCGCGGTCGGCAACTGGAACTCGTTCCAGGATTCGCTGCTGCTGATGTCCTCCCGGCCGGAGCTGTACACCCTGCAGCACCGCCTGTATGTGTACCTGAACCAGTCCTCGAACCTGTCGGCGCTGGTCAACGGTTCGGGCGGCATGTCCACGCAGGCGGCGGCGAACATGCTGAACACGCGCGTTATCAAATACACGGTCGCCATGGTGTCGATCATCCCGATTCTGCTGGTGTACCCGTTTATGCAGCGGTTCTTTGTTAAGGGAATCATGCTGGGTGCCGTGAAGGGCTAACCCGGCTGGTGATAGTTACTTCAAATACGGAAAGGAGAATCTTGCAAATGCGCAAATTGACCCGACTCTTCGCCCTGATGCTGGCGCTGACCATGCTTCTGGGCGCTCTGCCTGCGCTGGCAGAAGAACCCGACAACCCCTCTGGCATCCCGTACTACAAGGTGACCAGCGACCTGTACGATTTCATCGACATGGACGGCGCGCCCATCCAGATTGAAATTTACAGCCAGCTGGCGAACTACTCCGGCCGTCAGACCGGCTGGGGCGCTGCGCTGATGAAGGATCTGTTCAACGTTGAACTGGTCATCATTCCTGATCAGGATGGCACGTACCAGACCCGCACGCAGTCCGGCAACCTCGGCGACATCGTCGTCTGGGGCGCGAATGGCGAGGACTATAAGCAGGCGATCAAGAACGGTCTGCTGCTGGAGTGGGACGAGGACGACCTTGCGGAGACGTATGCGCCCTACGTTTGGGCGAACTATCAGGATGCGCTGGCGTCCAACCGTCTGGTGTCCGAAGACGGCGACAACCTGTACGGCTTCGGCATGGACGTGGCGACCTCCCGTCAGGGGCACAAGTCCTTCATGTACTCCTGGGATCTGCGCTGGGATTTGTATTCTCAGCTCGGCTACCCGGAAATCAAGAATTTGGATGACCTGCTTGCGGTCTTCAAAAAGATGAAGGAAATCTGCCCCACGGACGAGCTGGGCAACGAGACGTATGCGGCGTCCCTCTGGCCTGACTGGGACGGCAACATGGTCATGTACGTCAAGGCGATGGCGACGGCGTACTATGGCTATGACGAACTCGGCTTCGGTCTGTACAACCCCACGAATGGCGAATTCTACGATGCGCTGGATGAAAACGGCCCGTACATCGAAATGCTGCGCTTCTTCAACCAACTCTATCGCGCCGGCCTGCTTGACCCGAACTCCATGACGCAGACCTACGACGAAATGAGCCAGAAGGTGAAGAACGGCGGCGTGTTCTGGGGCATCTTCAACTATGCCTCCTCCATGGTCTACAACACGGACAAGCATCTGGGCGAAGGCAAGATGATGTATGCGCGTGTGCCGGACGAAGCGAACCCCATCGTCTACGGCCTGTCCACGCTGGGCGGCAACCGCATCTGGTCTGTCGGCTCGAAGGCGGCGTATCCGGAACTGTGCCTTGCGATTCTGGACTTCTTCGCGACTCCCGAAGGCTCGATGACCATGTGGTACGGCCCGCGCGGTCTGATGTGGGACTATGACGAAAACGGCGGCATGTACTTCACCGAACTGGGCGACATCTGCAACAAGGACACCAAACATGACCTGAACGGCGTTGTGTGGACGTCCCCCTACACGGGCAAGCAGTACACCCTGTCCGGCAACTTCAACGACGGCTGCATTCAGGCGAACAACACCACTTACAGCAAGGACGCCATCAACCCTGACGGCAAGCTGGGCGAAACGTTCAACAGGGACACTTGGGTTTCCATCTTGAACGCGGTTTCCTACCCGATTCAGGAGGACTGGCGCAACTGGTCCGGCGCGGTGCTGGCTGACCCGTACTTCGAGTCCATCGGCAAGTACACCATCATGCCCGACCTGCCTTACTCCGAGTCCGTGAAGGATGACGAACTGAAGGTGAAGTGGGAGCAGTGCGCCAAGAGCATCAAGAACAACAGCTGGCTGGCGATTTATGCGAAGGCGGACGGCGAGTTCAACATGCACATCCGCAACATGATTACGCAGTGCAACAACTACGGCTATGCTGACTGCCTCGAATGGAGCAAGGGCGAAGCGGCGACCAAGTGGCGCCTGACGCAGGAACTCAACGCGGTTGGGCAGGAGTAAGCAATCCTTGGAAACAAAAAGCAGGGGTGCGTGAGAAGCGCATCCCTGTTTTTTGGGTGGATGTTTTGTTGGTTTGTGTTGTTGACAGTTTATGATTCGCAATTTGTTTTTTGCGATGCAGGGGTTTCGCCTCTGCGGAGGCGAGGAGGGGCAATGAAAACAGACGAAGTCTGCGGTCGCCCCCTTGACCCCTTCGCAGTGCACACCCGTGTTTCTTGGTTTTGCATGTTGCATGGGGACGAAAGGTACACTAACTAAAAACT
>OLOA01003402.1_pt1 | contig 13048 bp, 17 predicted proteins | sample 1672201 | NCBI WGS metagenome assembly OLOA01 (sample SAMEA3136658, study PRJEB25190) | human gut metagenome
TAATTCTTCAGAATGATTAGTTTCTGTTGATAATTCTTTTATTGTGTATGGAATCTTTTTAGATCCTACTTTTTTTATTAGATATTCATCTTTGTTTATTGTTTTAAATATAAGTTTAAAATATAAAATTATTTTTTCATATCCATTAGGTTCAGATTGTAAGTATTTTAATACATCATTATAAAAAAAGTTTGATTTAAGCATAAAGTAATAATATTTTTCTTTATTATAAGTTCCCATGTTTAGAATTATTAATTGATACTAAAAAATCTATATTGATTTTAAAATAATCAATTACTTTCTCCATCGGTACTAAGTTATTAGGTAGTTTAAATCCACTTGATATAATTTCTTCTGATATTTTATTTTTAATATCTCTTGCTTTATTTCTCCCCACAGCACCTAGTTGTATCTGATGCTAAACCTATAGCTGATTCCAATATATACCTTAGAAGAACTAGGCTAGCAAATCTTGCTGGCTTAAAGGTTATTAGGATCCATGATTTTAGACATTCATGTGCATCACTACTTATTAACAATGGTGCTAATGTTACATTAGTTGCCAAATATTTAGGACATACAAAAATCGAGGAAACACTAAATACATATTCTCATATGTTTAGTACTGCCCTCGACTATGTTGTTTCTGTTATAGATAGCTTAGAAGATGACTAAGCTTTTTTTAATTAATATATTTTTCAAACTTTAAATTATCATTATATAAATTATTATAATTACTTATTGCAATTATCTCACCTTGTGGAGTTATTCTTCTTGAATTAAATTCATTATCATCCCATAATGATAATACTTCTTGCATTTGCTGGTTTATTTCTATTAATTTATTTTTTATTTCACTCTCATTCATTATTTGCTTATTAAACATGTTAACAAGTTTATCCTCAATAAAGTTTAATTCATACTTTTTTATTGATGTTCTTAATGTTTCTAAATTCAATGCATCAATTTGTAATAATTCATTATTCCATACATGTTTTGTTAATACCGGTCGAATTGTTTTTATGTCATCTATTTCTAATTCATTTATAATTTCCTCCGATGTTTGACCCTTATAAAACATTCCTGGTATCATTTCACGAAAGCGTTGTTGGATTGTTTTCATACTACGGGCTCCACCTAACGGCGTACATGCGCCTACTGCTTCTAAAGAAATTAAAGTTATATCTTTTTTAAATGATATATCATATAATTCGCACAATTTGTTACAGTAATCAATAACATTTCTTATATCATTTAACGGTTTGGGATACGAATATGTTAAGAACATAAAAGTCAAATAATTCATCTGTGACTTCGTCAACTTTTCCACTAATTTTATTGCTTCATCTTCAAATATTTGTAAGATACTTCTATCTTCTACACATAATCGAGATTTCATAATGTCTATATAATTGTTTTTGGTAGTTCCAGTTTCATCAGTAGCATATCCTTTTTCAGCATTTAGAAACGATTGCTGTACAGATGGCTTTTTTAAATTATGTATATGATTGGGTGTTTCATCAAATGCTTGTTTTAAGAAATCTGTAACTAATTCTTCAACTCTTCTTTTTGTTATTTCCCATGATTCATCCGAATACTTTTTTGCCTCTTCAGCTTTATAAACATCTAATGCAATAGTTTTTGCTTCTTCAAGTGATAACCCACTTTGATTATATATAATTATGTTATTTTTTGACATATCATTATTTTGTATATTCTCAGAGTTTTTTCCGCCTGATTGTTTTACTTCTACATCATTCATCATGTTCACTTCCTATGTTATTGTTCTGAATATTTACAGAGTTTTTCCCTCCTTTTTGAACAATACTAATATTTTTTTCTTTATTCTTTCTTTTCTTGAAAATGACGCCTAATATTCCTGTTATGGCTATTACGCCTATTCCATCAAATATCCAATAAGCATTTTCCCCAATCCAATCAAATATACTGCTCATACAAAACCTCCTATACTGCTACTGGTACTATTTCCTTAACAATTTCTTCAATACATTTCATTATTTCATCATAATCAATATCATTCGCATATTCATATTTTTTCTTATATGAATCCCATCTATTTTTAATGATCTCACTGTCTTTTAATATTGCTATGGCTTCTTCAATATTTCCATTATAATTTCTCTTTTCAAATGTTTTATCTACTGCCTTACGCAAATCATCTATTTTAACGTCATTCCAACCCTTAGTATATATCAAATATAAGTCATAATAATCTCTTATTCTACTATTAGCTTCAGCCCTTCTTAAAATTGTTTCTAGCTTTTCGGCAATTACAGTTTCGATATTGTATGACCATACATTTACATAACTATCCCCTAATATTGGGCGGTATTTATATACAATAGGTTTGGGTGTGATAGGATCTCCTGTTGCGATATCAATTTGAAAATTTTCTCTAATTGTATCTACCTTTACATTTAAAATAACTCTAAAGCCACCATATTGATCTTCTTCTCGTATGTTACCTATCTCTATGAAGCTTATCAAAGCACCATCATTAATATCTATTGCAATAATAGATTTAATCATCTTTTCAATATTTTCTTTAGTAAAATTAGCATCTTTTATTGCAGTATCTATATCTTTAGTAGATCGGCTTTCTAATCCAAATAACGTACTTAAATAGAATCCTCCTTTTAAAACAAAATTATCACGATACTTACTTACTGCTAATCTTTCTATAAATCTATCATACATATATAAACGAAGTAATGTATTAAAATCCAAGTTTCGTTTAACAGCTATATTTTTTAATTTATCTTTTACTTGCATACTATTCATACATCATACTCACAAAATCCATAACTTCTTCTTTTATACCAAACATATCGGCATACTTTGAAAGTTTTATTAGATCATTGTCCTTTCTTTTAAGATATTCTTTAATTGCATGTTTAACATGCTCTATATCCATTCTTTTTTTAGAACGAATTATGTCACAAATACATCTTTCCACATCATAAACTCTTACTTTATTACCCTGTGGTGTTTTAGCTTCAGTGACACCTATATCATAGAACTTATCATCTACATAAAAAACGTTATGCTTTTTTAGCTTAGGATTATTATATTTTTTTGTAACAGTTATATCAAAAGAACTATCTGGTGCTTTAATTGAAAGATTATGAAAATAAAGTGCCGTCATATGAGAATAAATTATTTTTGGAGTACTTACACTAAGTACATAATATACATCCTCGATCTTAGCTGAATCTATATAAATTCCTTTAGCCACTTTTTCTATCATATTCTTTTTAGTCATGATAGATAGATAATTTCTGCTTATATCAAAATCTTCGAGTTCTTTTGCAGTGATATATCCATTATTTCTTTCCATAAGTTTTTGAATGATTTCTATATTACTTTCGTTTATAAACTCCTCTTTTGTCATAAAATCCATAATTTCACCTCTTCGTTCATTCATACGGACATTATACCATTTATCCGTATCATTGTCAATGTGATAAAAACTGATAAATTAAGCATTTTCAGTTTAATTGTCAAAAAGTAGATTATTTTCATTGAGAATTTTTTGCCACTTTTGCCACTTTTTCTCAATGAGATTTAAAACAAATAAAAAAATCCATTGAAGATTTTTGCCACTTTCGCACTTTTCTTCAATGAACTATTTTTTAAAACTCAATTTTTTTGTACCTAAATTGTACCTAAAATCATTTTGGCAATACTGATGACTCGCAAGCCCTTATAAAATGGGCATAAAAAATGAGAGCACGGTTAAATGCTCTCTTCAGGGGGAAATTTAATCCGTTGTCTTATTTCTCTAAATTCGTTTAAATATAAGCGTTTATACAGTGTATTTTGCCACATAAATTTTACGTTTTTTACCACGTTTTGAAAATTTTGCCACATAAAGTGCCACATGAAGTATTTTTAGTGTGCCACATAAAAAAGATAGCATTTTCAACTATCTAATCTATTTATAGTTTCAACTATATTATCTAATTTATTTTTAAACATATGCGAATATGTGTTAAGAGTTTCATCAATCTTGCTATGACCTAGATACTTCGCTACCATTGTTATATTAGCACCATTATTTATTAATAGTGAAGCACAACTATGTCTGAAGTCGTGGATCCTTATTTGTTTTACTCCAGCTTTTTTAGCATTCTCATTTTTTCTTCTTCTAAGAACGTCTGGATGTATAGGTGCTATATCACCAAACACAAACCATTTTTCTTCAAAACCATATATTTTTTTACTTTCCTCTTTTAATAGTTTCATATCACTTACTAAATTATTTGGCATGGGTATTATTCTCATACTTGTTTTTGTTTTTGGTGTAGTTATTAACCAGTACCCACTATCTCCAGAAACATTAACTACATTTTGTTTTATTGATAATTCTTTTCTATCAAAATCAATATTATTCCAAGTTAATCCTCTTATTTCTCCTCTACGTAAGCCACAATAATATAATGTTTCAAATAGAGTTTTAAATCTAATATCATCTTCTACAGATATAAATTTTTTAAATTCTTCGTAAGTATAAAATTCCATCTCTTTTGGTAACTCGTTAGGGTTATTAAAATTAGTCATCTTATTATACATCGACGCAAAATTAAAATCATGCCATTTAGTACCATAGTTTAGTATACTTTTAAGATATTTAAATAAATCATTTTTCGTCCTTGTAGCTAAAGGAGTGCCAGCCGGCGTAAGTTTATTATTGATTTCTTCTTTCCATTTTTCAATATCATTTATATTTAAATCACTAATCTTTATATCGATTAGTGATTTAAAATGTGATAGCTTCTTTTTATAGTTATGTTGTGTTGTATACTTAACCTTATCTTTCTGATACTCAAAATGTTCATTCATCAATTCCCCTAAAGTTATTGATTCTTTAATATTATTTTTTTCAATATCATTAATATATTCACGTTCTGCTTTTTGTGCTTCTTTTTTTGTTAGAAACATCTTAGAACGATAGTGATGTTTTTTCCCATTATTATCTTTCACTCTAATTTCAAACATCCATTTGCGACCGTCTTTAGTCCAGTTCTTTTCCGGCACTTGTCTAACTGCCATTATAACACCAACTTTCTATGCTAATTTTTTTGCCATATTATATATGTAATCTTCGTCTAAACCTAAGTACTCCAATACCATTTTAGTTGGAACACTTTTTTTACTAGATTGTGGTAGTTTCTTACCACTCTCTAGTATTTTTTGTTCTATACCAACTCTTAATTTAGTAGCACTGTATCTGCCACATTGAGCTAATTCCATGATACCGCTTGTATCTATCCATGGTTTAGATATTATGTCTATCATTTTTATATAATCCATTATAATTCCTCCTAAAATTTCCTTAATGTAAAATATTTTTTTCCTTTTTTCCTTTTTCCCCTAGAAGAGTTTAATTAGAAATCAAACTCTTCCGGAGTCATATTAATCCCATTATCTACATATTTATAGTCCGGGTCTTCTATAAAAAGGTCTTTATCATACACATCATATTCTTTTTTTGCTCTTAGTGATAATGTTATATCTTTGAAGTAATCATATCCACCATTAGTATGAATGATTTCTCCCTTTCCCATATCTCTAAGCATTTTCTTCATTTCTTTTTTAGATTGTGCATAACCACCATTATTTACTTTGCACCATTCTTTGTATGTATCATAAAACACCTTGACAGTACATTTATCTTTAATAGGTTCTCCCTTAGGTCTATCTACAACACATTCTTCTAAGAAACTTAAGAATGAATCATTTTCAACTTTATATAGTTGATTTACTTTCTTACAAGACTCCGGTATATCATATTTATAACCATTTGCTATAACTTCTTTTAAACCTTTAATTCCTTGTAAAATGATGTATTCCTTTTCTTCTAACAAGTGCTCTAATAAGTGTTTATCTCTTTTTTCTTCGGGAATAACATTATTACATTCAATAATAATCATTCTATCGTAAACATGGTCGCCTTTATCTCCTCCGAAGACAGGCATTCTATTACCTAACATCCATACTAAACCATTAAACCTAAAATCAATAAGTCCTTCATTTTTATAGGAGTCACATATGTAATCTCCACCTGTTATCTGTTTAAATTTTTCTAAGTTTCCAATCTTTAAACCACTCATATCATTAGAGCCAGCCAATCTCACATTTAATAGTTCTATTGCGTGAAATGGTTTTTCCATGTCTTTTAAATCAACACTAGTACAGTTCTCACTACCAAGTAGCTCTGTCAATAATAGCTTTATTTGTGTCTTACCACTATTACCAGGTCCAACACAGAAGAAAGCTTGTTTCATTCTATATCCACGCAAATTACTTATAGCTACACCGATACCTTGTAATAAAAGTTTCTTTACAGCTTCGTCACCATTTGTTAAATCATTTAAATAATTATCAAAATAGTGTGTTGTAGGTACTGGACAATCTTCTACATAATTACATGGTAGCTGTATTGTTGTTAAGTACTTTTGACTATGTGATTCCAATTTACCTGTCTTAAGATTTAAAATACCATTTTTGAAATTTATAATATATTCATTAGCATTCATATCTTCTAAAGGTCTGTGATTTTTCAATTCAGTAGTAAGTAAATTAAGTATCTCATTTATATATGACATTTTGTGCATATCTATTGGCTCAATAAACATCTTAATAAAGCCTCTTATTTCATCATCATCTAAAGCTTTGTATTTATTTTGTAGATAGAAATACTTTATCATTCCACTCTTAGATTTATTTTTAGCATATATATAAGGTACGTTATTGCTTATATATTTAACAAGTTTGGGACAACTAAGAATCCATCTAAAACCACCTGTAGTTTTTAGTTCAGAGCTTATCCAATCTATTTTTTCTGGTTCTTTATATCCCAAAGCTTTTATATGTTTTTTTATTTTATCTCTACATATAGTCAGTTCATGATTTAACATTTCTTCGTAATTATCAGAAATACCCAATAATTCTTTCTTAAAATACCTTATTGCTTTTGATTTATCTATTTTCTTCGTAGCTATTAAGTAATCTATAATTGTTCCACCAGTATTACCATTACTTCCAAAACAAAAGAAACTATTCGTATCATGATAATACCTTAAACAATCTTGATGACCGCATATAGAACAATTTTTAAAATAGGTAATATTTCCAGAAGCATGGTCTATCTCATTCTCCCGTTGCATATATCCTAACAAGTCAAAATTTTGTATCATTTGCGTTAATTCATCATTTTTGTTATAATTATCAGTAGATGACGGATTATAGATCCTTATAACATCATCTAAAGTAATCGTGGCGTTCGCATTTACTACGGTTATTTTTTTTGTTTGTCCATCTGTACCGTAAAATAATCTTGATGCATTTTTACACGCTTGGTCTCCGTTTATAAAGTTAATTAAAGTTTTAACTATAAAATCAACTTTATTCCGTTCTGTATATGGTTTATCGAGTAGGAATAAAAGTCTATACCTTGGTATTTCTTTAGTACTACTAAATGTGTGATAGTATCCTAATACTGAAATATTTTTTTCTTGGAACATTTTTATTGCTTCTTCTGGTTGAATAACCATTCCATTATCATTATCAATATCAATACATATAAGTTGTTGTTGTTGCCAGTTTTCATTTTTAGCACCACCAACTGTTATTGCCGGCACAAAGGTATGTCCTTTACCAACGTAATCAAACAATTCTTCAATAGTTACTTCTTTTATAGAAGACTCATTTCTAAGTCTCACTTGAATTTTTGCTATTTCTTCTTTTGTAGGTTTTGTTTTTTGTCCTACGTCGTCTATCATTAACTTTACTTTCATAATCTCCCTCGCTATTTCTGATTCTAATACCGTAATTCATACGGTCATCTAATTTACTATAATCAACTACACTTAACAATTTAAACATTAAATCTGCTTCTAAAACGGTATACTCAGGACCTATTTGGTCACAACTATAGCCTTTAATATCATTAAAAATTCTTAATTTACTATCGGTATTTTTAGTTCTCGGGTCATACAATAATTCAATTCTATTCATAAATTTTTCCCTTATATTCTTTATTTGTCTTCTTTTACCATTTTATAAAATGTTGGTTTACTAAGGTTTAATTCTTTCATAGCAGAAACTGCAGTAATCTCTTTATTTTTCCACTTTTCAATAACTTCATCGAAATTATCAGGCTTTTCAACTTTAGGTCTACCAAACGGGCGACCAGTCTTAGTTCCATATTTTTTTGCTGTTTCTATTCCATGACGTTGATTTTTATGAATATTCTCATATTCTTTTTCAGCACTATAACCAAGAACCTGTAAGATTAAATCACTTACGAAGGAACCTAACACATCTTTGTATAATGTAGTATCTAGCAAGCTCATATCAAGTACTTTGATGTCTACACCAATTACCTGTGTTAATTCTCTCCATTCCTCATTAATCATTCTTCTGTTGCGTCCTAATCTATCTAAAGAGTGTATATACAATATATCTCCTTTACGTAAGCATTGTTTTAATGCTTGATACTTAGGACGGTCAAAATTATAACCTGTAGCTTTATCGATAAAAATATTTCTTTCTTCAATTCCAAGTTTTAAAAATTCATCGACCTGACGCATAGCGTTTTGATATTTGGTTGACGCTCTCCCATAACCGAATTCTTTATTTTCCATACTGTGATGTACTCCTTTCGATAATAAGCGTCCTATAAGTGTACCAAAAAGTCAACAGAGTAATGATACGTTTGTTTAATGTGCATATATAGATTTAGGAACGCAAAAACTATATAAATTTTTGCTGTTCCAAATCGTATACTTTTTTTAACACCTAATTTAATACATGCTTGTCATATAACAAACTAGTTAATTTATCAATTATATTATCCAGTGTTAATACAAGTTCCGTGTTAGTACAATCACTTATGTTAATAGATTCGTCATCTAACACTTTACTACTGTGAGGCAGAAATCCGTAGTTTACTAAAATTTCCCTTAGTGTATCAATTAAGTAATAAACATCTTGCGACTCTATCATATCTGTACTAACTCCACAGATTTGCTCTATTTTATTTGGGACACTAATGTAGTCCTCATAATAATCGAGCTCATCACTCTCATACAACCTGTACTCATCAACTAAAGTACAAATTCTATTTAAATAGTCTTCTTCTCTTGTCATTATTTATTACCTCCTATAATATAATCATTGCTTAAAACTTTTACTACGTTGTAATTTTGATAGCTCTTTCCTGTTTTCTCATCATAACGGGTTTTTGGCACTATAACAACCTTTTTACCTATTAGAGGTTTTAATGTTTCAATTATGGCGTTTATATTTTTAAAGTTTTTACGTTCCATTGTTATACCGAACATTTTTGCTAAATCTGTAATAGACCTGAAAGTGTTCTCCATACATTCTTTACTAGTAAAGAAATAAGAGTTTTTTATACTTTTTATTATGCCATTTTTATTAGCATTTAGAGCTATATTCAGTATCCCATTTGATTCAGATATACTATATATCTCTGAATCGTATTCTTTTCCATCATCAAGACTAATATTCATCTCGAAATATATCTTTTCCCATTCAGTCATGTCTTCCTCGATAGATTCTTCTATACTTATTTCCTCTTCAGCTATATCAAAAGGATCATATTCCTCTTGCTCATTATAGTTTTCTTGAGGTATAATACCCTCAGTAGTTGAATCAAATTCAACTTCAGAACTTTCACTTAGATTAGTTGCCCCTAATTCTAAGTTTTTTTTGTTTTCAAAATTTTCCATATTTTTCTCCTCTTTCTTTATTTTTTCTTTCTTCTATGGCTGTAGCTTTCTACACCACTTACAGTGTAGGTGCTAGCCATATCATCATACTCAAATTTTATTGATTGTACATCATTTCCCTTGCTGATAGGATCCAAATGATATCCTCTTGTTTTATCAGCAAAGATTGGTACAATAATTTTTTCATTGTTCTTCAATGTGAGAACAACTTTTTTTAATTGCACTATAGTTCCTCCTTATACTATTTGTGATAACCAATCACTTTGGCTACATAGCAGTCGAATATTTAATTAGTTCAACACATCACTGTTCCTTTCGTTTTCTACACTCCACGAAATTTTTTCGCTTTGTTGAAAACAATTCTACTAGATGATTTTTTATTTGTAAATGACAATTACTAAATTTATTTATTTATTGACGACATTTAAAAATAGTGTTATATTAGGTATTAATAATTGTCCATCAGAGGGAGGAATTAATAATATGGATTTTCTTAATAATCACAAATTTTTTGATAAGCTTGAATACAACGTTTGCAAGAAAAAAGAGTGTTTTACATTAACAAATACTTCATTAAATTTTCCAACAAAAAAAGAACAAGATTTTTTAACCTTGTTCCTACACATTCTAAATCTCACTGATCCTGAATTTGGTAATCTAGATAAACATTTAGAAGTACTAAATCACGTTGTTAAAAATAATAATAATTATGATAATGAAAAATTATTAATTAATAAAACAAAACAATATTTAAACAATAACACATCTATACCAATATCAATGCAATATGATGTATTTAAAATAGCTTGTCAATACGGATATTTTAAACAAATTTCACCTATTGAGTACTATGATATAAATAATAGTACTTTTAAAGTATCAAACGTTAATGACATAAAAACGATAAATGAATACTGTCAAAAAAATAAAATTAAAAAAATAGCAAAATATGAAATAAACAATTTCGAAGACTTTATAGTTGCGTCACTAAGCGAATTATTTAAAAATCATCGAGTAATAATGAAATGTGAAAACTGTGGTAAATACTTTCTACCTTTAAGAAATGATGCGAAGTATTGTAGTAATCCAAGTCCACAAGATTATACCAAAACGTGTAAAAAAATTATGCCAGAATTAAACTATAACGATAGCCTAATAAAAGATAAGAATAAATTATTACATAGAAAAATCTTAAAAAATTTAAATAAAAATGTTCACAGAGAAGAATTCGATTATTATAAAAAGAAAACAAATAAATATAAAGATGAATTTAAATTAAAAAAAGATCAGCTAAATAATAATGAAATAACACAGGAGGATTTTTCAAATTGGTTACAAGAAATGAATTCTAAATAAAAGAAGGTAGTAAAACTAATCACTATCTTTTTCTTTTTTACTACTCAATATAGAAATCTTTTCAGCTAGTAATATATTATCACTTTGTATTATTCCTCTAATTCCAGCCATTTCATCTTTTTTACAATATTTAGATACTTTATCACTTAAACTATCAAATACCTGTATCTTAACTATATCGTTATCATACTTTCCATTTTCATTTTTATAGTTTCTAGGTATTCTTAATGTAAGTATACATTTATTATCTTCTTTATCGATACTTTCAACACGACCGACCAATATAAATTGATTTAACAAATTTATCACCTCTAGAGAATACTTTCTAATAAAAATAAAAAGAAGACAACTTTTAAAATGTAACCTATAAAGTGGACTCTAAAAAAAAAGACGTACTTTATAGGTTTTTATTATGTCTTATTGTATAATATAAGAAAGTTGGTGATAATAATGTCAAAAATATTATTTACAGATGCTCAAGTAAAAAAATTAAGTAAAAATAAATGGATTAAAAACATTACTAATAAAGGAATAACTTATACTGATGAATTCAAGTATAAGTTGGTAAAAGAATGTGAAAACTATAAAAAGTTCCCCCAAGATGTTTTTAGAGAATGTGGTATAAATCCAGAAATTGTTGGAGAAAGAAGAATCTCAAATTCAGCTCATAGATGGAGAAAACTTAACGAAATGAAAACTCCTGAAGAAATATTTAATAAAATTAACGATATAGTAGTTAAACGAAGTGAACCCTCACAAAATATGTATATCAAACTAAAAGAAAAGAACTTAACTACATTAGAAGATGTATATGATGAATTTGTAAATACATTTGAAGATTTAATAAATAACAAAAATGACTAACTCAAACTTAGTCATTTTATTTTTTCCATTACAAAGGGGTTATCACTTTTAATAACATAACCATATTTATCTTTTAATATTCTTTCTACATCAGGTCTAATATCATTAAAATCAAAGTTAGAGAAGTTAAACATATCCAATATCGAACCTAAATGTTGTTTTAAACTCTCACTTTTTAACATTAAATTACTTTCTTTTAATTTAACCAACTGTCTAGGTATTACTTTCTTAACAAACTTTATTACATATTTCTCATACTCATCATAATATAACTCTGATTTCTTTTCAAAACTCAGTTTAATACACATTACATATCCCTCATTTCATATAATATTATACTTTCAAAACAAGAGATACAGCAACACTATTCAGATATTACACCATTAAATACACATATATAGGTATTATCATCTACCTTATCAAATCTAGATATAAAATCTACTTTATAGATATTCGAATCTAAACCGCTTAACATTACTTTTATAATACCACTATTATTATAACTAGATAGGAAATCTAAAGTATAATAACCAAGCGAAACCTTAGTTATATCAATACATAGGTAACCTAACACACTATTATTATCATATAAACTATCAAATACTTTAATAGATTTAATACTTTTATCAGGTATAAATAAATCTTCTTTCATACCATCAAAACTAATCTTTAAACCTAATACTTTATAATCTTTATAACTTACATCATAGATACTCTCATTTAATAACTTTAACTTCTTAGATAACTTACTTGTTAAACAAATTTTACGATTATCTTCAGTAATAAACACATTACCTTTATCTATAACATTACTTAACTTTAATATTTTACCTTTAGGATCCACATACTTATTATTCTTTATATACTTATTTTCTTTCTTCATTATATACTCCTTAATCTCATTACACTATAATATATAGTTATCTTGAAATATAGAATTATAATGATTTTTAAGAAATTTATCGACGGATACAAGTAGGTAGGTAATATACTATAAAAATAACAATACACTATAAAACTTATTTTTACCACGTTATTTTAATTAATTC
>OLOA01003406.1_pt1 | contig 13031 bp, 9 predicted proteins | sample 1672201 | NCBI WGS metagenome assembly OLOA01 (sample SAMEA3136658, study PRJEB25190) | human gut metagenome
AGCCGGATTGAACATAAGGGGCTGCGGCCCCTTATCAACCCCGGGGTTTTTTGACTAACCGTGCGCTATTGCTTCCTTTTGCAAAGGTATCCCTGATACATGAATATCCCCCCGGCGGCAATGGCGGCGGCTGTTATGAATATCACCGCCTTCATCGGCATTTTTCCGGCGTAATCCATAGCGTTGGTCAAAAAATGCCCAAAGGCATTGTGTTCCATTACCTGCATCACCGGCAGCAGCAAAAGCTCCAGCGCAAGCATTATCAATCCCGCGACCGCCGTTATAAAGCCTGTGCGTATGCGTTTTTCCGCAGCGTTCAGCCGGGCTATGGCGGCTATGCTCTCCTTTTCCTCAGCCGCCGCGGGTATGCTCCCGGCCCCCTTCAACAGCTCGTCTGTGGATATGCCGAAAAGCTCGCTCAATGCGATTATCTTGGATATTTCCGGCGCCGCGTCGTTCAGCTCCCATTTTGATACCGACTGGCGGGAAACGTCGAGCTGCTCCGCCAGCTGCTCCTGCGAAAGGCCCGCCGCCTTTCGAAGCTGCTGTATCCTTTCGCCTACTGTCATTTCTTTCATAAGCACGGGTACTCCTTTTTGGTTTTCTTGTGCATAGCATACACCAGGAGGCGGCTATCGCGCCACCAATTATCCTTGGAAAAAGCGCAACCGGAGGTTGCGGGGGCTTGCCGCCCGCCGCTTCCTTAAAAAAAGTGCCCCGGCAATTTCACCGGGGCCGTATTATTATTCGGCTTTATTCGCCCTTGCTCTCTGATACGGTGAGGTTCTCGCCGTCGTAATCCACGGTGAACACCGTGTCGGGGGCGGGGTCGCCTTCGATTATCTTGCGGGCAAGCAGCGTCTCAAGCTTGCTGGAAAGCAGCCGCTTCAGGGGCCTTGCGCCGTACTGAGGATCGTAGCCGGTCTCCGCAAGGTAGTTCTTCGCGCTGTCGGTAAGCTTCACATCCAGCCTGCGCTCCTTGAGCCTCTTGCGTATATCCTCCAGCATGAGGTCGGTGATCTTGAAGATCTCCTCCTTGTCCAGGGGCTTATAGAACACTATGTCGTCTATCCTGTTGGGGAATTCCGGCCTGAAGCTCTGCTTGAGCAGCAGGTTCACCTGTGCGCGTGCCTCCTCGGTTATCCTGCCGTCCTTTATGCCCTCCAGTATGTAGCTGGAGCCCAGATTGCTGGTCATGACGATGACGGTATTCTTGAAGTCCACGGTGCGGCCCTGGGAATCCGTTATGCGCCCGTCGTCCAGCACCTGAAGCAGTACGTTGAACACGTCGGGATGGGCCTTCTCCACCTCGTCGAACAGCACGACGCAGTAGGGATGGCGGCGCACGGCCTCCGTAAGCTGGCCGCCCTCGTCATAGCCCACATAGCCCGGAGGAGCGCCTATCAGGCGGGACACGGAGTGCTTCTCCATGTATTCGCTCATATCTATGCGCACCATGTTGGACTCATCGTCAAACAGGGCTTCCGCCAGAGCCTTGGCAAGCTCTGTCTTGCCTACGCCGGTAGGCCCTAAGAACAGGAAGGAGCCGATAGGCTTGTTGGGGTCCTTCAGCCCCGCCCGGGTGCGAAGTATAGCGTCGCAGACGGTCTGCACCGCCTCATCCTGGCCTATGACCCGCTTATGCAGTATGCTGTCCAGATGCAGCAGCTTCTCCCTCTCGCCTTCCATCAGCTTGGCGACCGGTATACCGGTCCAACGGCCCACTATCTTGGCTATCTCCTCCTCGGTGATGCGGTCGCGAAGCAGGCCGTCCGCTTTGCCCTTCTCCATGTCCGCCTCCGCCTTGGCCAGCTCTTCCTTCAGCTTGGGCAGCTTGCCGTACTTGAGCTCGGCAGCCTTGTTAAGGTCGTAGCTCCGCTCGGCCTGCTGCATATCGGCGTTAAGCTGTTCTATCTCTGTACGTAGGGACTGAACTTTCTTTATGGCGTCCTTCTCGTTTTCCCACTTTGCCTTGAGCCCCGCGAACTCCTCGCGCTCGTGAGCCAGTTCCTTGCGGATATCCTCAAGGTGCTGCTGGGATATCTTGTCGCTTTCCTTGTTAAGGGCGGCTTCCTCTATCTCCAGCTGCATTATGTGCCGGCGCTTCTCGTCAAGCTCGGTGGGCATGCTGTCCATCTCGGTGCGCACCATCGCGCAGGCCTCATCCACAAGGTCGATAGCCTTATCCGGCAGGAACCTGTCGCTTATGTACCTGTGGGAAAGTGTGGCGGCGGCTATCAGGGCGCTGTCCTGTATCTTTACGCCGTGGAACACCTCGTAGCGCTCCTTCAGGCCCCTCAGTATGCTTATGGTGTCCTCTACCGTGGGCTCGTCTACCATCACGGGCTGGAACCTTCTGGAAAGGGCGGGGTCCTTTTCGATGTACTTGCGGTACTCGTCCAGTGTGGTCGCGCCTATGCAGTGCAGCTCGCCCCTGGCAAGCATGGGCTTTAAGAGGTTGCCCGCGTCCATGCTGCCCTCGGTGCGTCCGGCTCCTACTATATTGTGCAGCTCATCTATGAACAGTATTATCCTGCCCTCGCTGCGCTTTACTTCATTAAGAACGGCCTTAAGCCTTTCCTCGAATTCGCCCCGGAACTTTGCGCCCGCAATAAGCGCACCCATGTCAAGGGAGAATATCTTGCGATCCTTCAGGTTTGCCGGCACATCGCCGGATACTATCCGCTGGGCAAGCCCCTCGGCTATTGCCGTCTTGCCTACGCCCGGCTCGCCTATGAGCACAGGGTTATTCTTGGTCTTTCTTGAAAGTATGCGGATGACGTTGCGTACTTCCTCGTCACGCCCTATAACAGGGTCAAGCTTCTGCTTCCTTGCAAGCTCCACGAGGTCCTGAGCATATTTGCCCAGCGCGTCGTATGTGTCCTCCGGGCTGTCGGTCGTCACCCTTGCGCCGCCCCGGACATCGTTGAGCACCTTCAAAAACTCGTCCCGGGTGATGCCAAAGGTCTTAAACATCTCCTTCATGGCGCCGTTAGGCGCTTCCAGCATGCCTAAGAACAGATGCTCTACCGAGATATACTCGTCCTTCATGTGCTTGGCCTGATCCTCCGCCGCGTTGAGCGCGCGATCCAGCTCAGGGGTTATGTACACCTTTTCCGCCTCCCGGCTGCCCGTCACCTTGGGCAGCTTGCTTATTTCCCTGTCCAGGGCCGCGTCGAAGGCGTCCTTATCCTTGCCCATTCGGGTGATGAGCTCGGCTATGAGCTTCTGGTCGAGCAGCGCCTTCATAAGGTGCTGCTGATCCACCTGCTGGTTGGTGTTGCGGCTGGCGATGGACTGGGCATCCTGCACCGCCGCAATAGATTTTTGCGTTAACCTGTTAATATCCATATAAAATCCTCCTCGGACCGATGATTTCGTAAGTAGTATGTGCCATGATCCTTATTAGCACTCTTACCTTTCGAGTGCTAATTGTAATATAAGACCTTGTACATATCATCATAATAATTTGAAATAATTGTGAAGTGGAAAAAAAACCTGAGCTGTTGTATAATAACAGAAAAACTTATGGAGGACGCCCCAATGAAGATCAGAGATATATCGGAGCCTGCAAGCTTTTTTAAGGCCGTAAACACCTGCGCCGGCAGGGTGGAGCTCATGACCGCCGAGGGCGACTGCCTCAACCTCAAGTCCCGCCTGTGCCAGTACATAGCGCTCACCCAGATGTTCGAGGACAAGCGGGTGGAAGGCATAGAGCTTGTACTGAGTGAGCCCTGCGACCTCAACAAGCTTCTGCCCTACATAGACGCGGAGGAATAACGCTGCAAACGCAAAAGGCTTCCTTTAAATTGGGAAGCCTTTTTTCTTTACTTCATTTCCTCTATGTGCTCCTTCGCGTAGGCGATGAACCTTGCTGCCGCAGGGGAAATCATATCCTTCCTTGTAACTCCTATACCTATATCCACATACTGCTCAGGGTCCAGGGGCATGACCCTCACCTCGCCGCCCGGCTCCAGCGAGTCCACGATGAGCTGGTTCATTATGGCTATTCCCAGCCCCGCCTTCACCATCGCCATGGCGGCAAGGCCATCAGGGCAGCCGAAGCGTATATCCGGGGTTATGCCCATCTGGGCGATCATGCGGGAGTTGTCCGTTTCCTCTGCGGGGCGTATGGCTACGAAGGGATAATTGCCTACAGCCGAGAGCGGGAAGGCCGCGCCGCCGGAGAGTGGGCTGCTCTTTGGCAGCACCGCCACCAGCTGATCGTCCTTTATATGCAGCCAGTCGAAGTCGCCCTCGCGGCGGCTCATTACGCAGAAATCCGCCCTGTGCTCGCTCAGCGCCGCCGCAAGCTCGCTGCTGGTTCCCTCCAAAGTGCTTATCTCCACCATCGGGTACTTCCGCGAAAAGCCGGCGATCAAGTGGGCAAGCCAGCCGTAGCAGGCCTCGTAGGTATTGCCTATGGTGAGTTTGCCTATCTCTATGCCGCGTATGGAGGCCGCCTGCTGCACGCAGCGCCGCCCCATGTACACGAAATCGCGTATGAGGGGAAGCATATTTTTGCAGTTTTCGGTAGGGGCGACGCCGCCTCTGTTCCTTATCAGAAGCGGAAAGCCCATCTCATCCTCCAGCGCCGCCATCATACGGCTTATTCCGGAGGGAGTATAGCCGAGGCTCTCCGCCGCGGCGGTAAGTGAGCCCAGCTCCAGCGCCGCTATCAGCGCCCTGCACTTCTCTGTATCCATATCGCGCCTCTATTTTGACTTTTTATCAATGCTGCCATGATATATCCTCGTTTTACTCAAATATATAACAGTAATATAATGATGTCAAACAAAGAAAACGACAAAATATCAGGAAAGGACAGAAACAATGGAAAGCATCAGCGCAAGGGCAAGGATAGGCTGCCGGGTAAACCCTGCGGAGTTCCTTCTCGCGGGCGTTATAGTTGCGCGCAGCACCTCTCTGCTGCTGTCCAAGGCGCTGCTTACCACCATGAGCCCCCTCAACATACTCTCCGTTCGCTTCTGCCTTGCCTTCGTGATACTCTGCGCCATATTCTTCAATCGGATGAAGCGGATGAACCTCAGGACGCTGCTCATGGGCATGGCGATAGGCGGCGCTTTCTCCGCGATGATGGCGGCGGAGCTTTTCGCCCTCAAGCACGCCCTCGCCTCCACCACCTCCTTTCTCGAAAATACCGCAATAGTGATAGTGCCGCTGATGGAGGCGCTGCTGCATAAAAGGCTGCCCTGCAAAAGGGCTCTGCTCTGCGCCGGGCTTACCCTCATAGGCGTCGGCGCCCTCACCCTGCGCTCCGGCAGGTTCAGCTTCGGCCTCGGCGAAGGGCTCTGCATACTCTCCGCCATGCTTTACGCCTTGGCGATAATACTCACTGACAGGCTTTCCAAAAAGGGCGATCCCATGCTCATAGGCATAGCGCAGGTAGGCTTCATCGGCCTGTTCACCACCATAGCCTCCTTCATATTCGAGGCCCCGAAGCTGCCCTCCTGCGCCTCTGAGTGGCTGCCAATATTGGGGCTTGCGCTGGTTTGCAGCTGCTTCGGCTTCACCCTTCAGCCCGTGGCACAGCGCAGGATACCTTCCGAGAGGGCGAGCCAGTTCTGCGCCCTCAATCCCCTTTCCACCGCCGCAATGAGTGCCGTTCTCCTGCATGAGAAAATGGGCGTCATGGGCGCGGTAGGCGCCGCGCTGATACTGGGCAGCATAATGCTCGAGAGCGTCCGCAGCGCAAAGTCAAAGAAAGCGTAAGCACCGTCGTCATTCTTCCCCCTAAAGACGAAAAGATAAGCAAAGCCCCCGCATTCGCGGGGGCTTTGTCGTGCCGTTATCTTTTTATATTACCCCGAAGAAATGCAGTATGCTCTGCCATATCGTCATATCGCCGGTCTTGGGGGGTATTACCACCACGGGAACGGGAGCAGGGGTAACCGGGGGATGCCAGTGGATTTCGCCGCCGGTGGTGCTGCCGCTAGAGGGGAGCACCGTGCCGGGCAGGTCTGCCCATTCTTTGGCATCAAGTTCAAAAGTCTTCATATTCATCTCGTGGCCATCGACAAACAGGACAGCTTTAGTGGGAACAACATCATCCTTGGGAGTCCAGGGGGTCAGTGCCCAGTTTGCGTCAGCAGTCTCGGTAGCGATGCAGCAGGTCAGGAAACCATAGCTGCCGGGATTTACTCCCTTCAAGGTGGCAGTGGTCAGCAGAGTTTCGCCGCTGTATAGCTGCACCTGTACGCTGGACTCAAAGTTAACATTCTTCAGATCAACAGACACAGCGTTTTTCAGGACTCCGTTATCATGAGTAATGACGGCGCGCTCGATGCTGCCGGGGAGCACCGTGCCGGGCAGGTTTGCCCAATCTTCGGCGTTCAGCGTGAAAGCCTTTTCAGCCAGCTTGCTGCCATCGACAAACAGGACAGCTTTGTCGGGGACGACATTATCCTTGGGAGTCCAGGGGGTCAGTGCCCAGTACTCGTCAGCAGTCTCGGTAGCGATGCAGCAGGTCAGGAAACCATGGCTGCCGGGATTTACTCCCTGCAAGGTGGCAGTGGTCAGCAGAGTATCGCCGCTGTACAGCTGCACCTTTACGCTGGACTCAAAGTTAACATTCTTCAGATCAACAGACACAGCATTTTTCAAGTAGCCGCCAGCATGAGTAATACCAGCACTCTCAATGCTACCGCTTGGTTCAGCCGCCAGCGCAGTGACCGGCAGCATGACGGCCAGCATTAAAACAGCCAGCAAAATGCTTAAAAACTTTTTCATTGTGTAACCTCTCCTTTTCTTTGGCCCACAGGGAGTTTGTGTTTGCCACGCAAACACGGCGACGCCCCCGGGGGCGATTATTTTGGTAAGTTAAGGTTATTCCATTTTAAGACGAATGTCAAGTATTTGATGGGAAATTGAAGTAAATTTTCTAATTTAATGGGAAATTGAAGTAAATTTTCTAATAATAGAACATAATGGAAGATATTTTGACAAAAATCCCCCGGACAGTGCCGGGGGATGGGGATTATACTTCCTGGATGATGGGGAGGATGACCGGCTTGCGGCGGGTGCGGCTGGCGATGAAATCGCCCAGCTCATCCCGGATGCGGCCCTTGATGGTGGCCCAATCGCGGAAGCCGTTCAGCTTGCACTTTTCCAGGGAATTGCGCACCACCACGGTGGCATCGGCCATCAGGTCCTCGTTATCCCGTACATACACAAAGCCGCGGGAAACGAGATCCGGGCCGGCCAGTACTTCGCCGGTGGCGTCATTGATGGCGCAGACCACCACGATGAGGCCGTCATCGGCCAGCAGCTTGCGGTCCCGCAGCACCACGCTGCCCACATCGCCGACGCCAAGACCATCCACCAGCACGCGGCCGCTGGGCACCATGCCGGTAATCTTCATATCCACGCCATCGGTTTCCACTACCTTGCCGATATCACTGATGATGATATGCTCGGCGGGGATGCCCATGCTGGCGCCAACGCCGGCATTTTTCATCAGGTGCTTGTATTCACCGTGCATCGGCATAAAGAACCGGGGCTGGGTGAGGGAGAGCAGCAGGCGGGTCTCATCCTGGCAGGCGTGGCCGGAGACATGCACATCGTACATCCGCTCGTAGATGACATCGGCGCCCAGTTTCATCAGCTCGTTTACCACCTTGCCCACGCTTTTTTCATTGCCGGGGATGGGGGTGGCGGAGATGATGATGCAGTCATTGGGGCCGATCTTGATATTGCGGTGGCTGCCGATGCTCATGCGGGTCAGGGCGCTCATAGGCTCGCCCTGGCTGCCGGTGGTGATGAGGACGATCTCCTCATCGGTGTAGTCCTTCAGGTTATCGGCATCGATGAGGACGCCGGCGGGAATGGTGAGGTAGCCCAGCTCCTGCGCGATGGCCACGACATTGACCATGCTGCGGCCAAATACCGCTACCTTGCGCCCGAACCGGACGGCGGTATCCACCACCTGCTGGATGCGGTGCACATTGCTGGCGAAGGTGGCGATGATGATGCGCTTATTGGCTGCACGCTCAAAGAGCTTTTCAAAGCTCTCGCCCACGATGCGCTCGCTGGGGGTGGAGCCGGGTTTTTCGGCATTGGTGCTATCGCTGAGGAGGGCCAGAACGCCCTCGCTGCCCAGTTCGCCAAAGCGGACCAGGTCGATGGGCTCGCCGGAGATGGGGGTGAAATCCACCTTGAAATCGCCGGTGTGGACGATGAGCCCCGCCGGGGTACGGATGGCAAAGGCACAGGCATCGGGTATGGAATGGTTGACACGGACGAACTCGACGCTCATGGTGGTGCCGGCCGGGATGGTATCGCCGGGCTTGACGGTATTCAGCTTGCACTGATTGAGGATGCCGTGCTCCTTGAGCTTGCCGCTGATGAGCCCGATGGTAAGGGCGGTGGCGTACACCGGAGCCTTGATCTGCTTGAGCAGGAAGGGCAGGGAGCCGATGTGGTCCTCGTGCCCGTGGGTGATGAAGATGCCACGGACCTTGGCCGCGTTTTTCTCCAAATAGGTGAAATCCGGGATGACCAGATCGACACCGGGCAGGTCGTCATCCGGGAAGGCGGAGCCGCAATCCACAACAAGGATATCCTGCTCGGTCTCAAAGACAGTCAGGTTCTTGCCGATCTCGCCCAGGCCGCCCAGGGAAATGATCCTGAGCGGGGGGCGGCGGGTGCCGTCGGCCTTTTTGCCGCGGCGGGTGCTGCGGTTGGGCTGCTGCGCGGCAGCGGCAGGCTTTTTGCTGCCGCCCTTGGCAGCGGGCTGCTTTTTGGCAGGCTCGCTTTTGGCGGGCTTGTTCTGCGCCGCGGGCTGGGTCTGCTTTTTGGGCTCATTCTTCGCGGCGGCCTTGGGCTGCTGCTTGGGCTTGCCCTCCGCCTTGCCCTTGGCGGAAGAAGCCTTCTGCTCCTTTTGGGCAGCGGGCTTCTGTTCCTCGGCGGGCTTGGACTTGCCGGTTTGGCCGCCCTGGCCCTTTTGGCCGTTCTTGGCCTTGGCCTGCGCTGGCTTCTGCTGGGGAGCCTTGGGCTGGCCGGGCTTTTTGGCCGCGGATTTTACGGGCCGTTCTCCTGCGGAGGCGGTCCCTGCGGCGGCTTCCTCGCTGCGCATCACCCGTTCGATCTCCGCCGCGATCTCGGCGGCGGTTTTGGTGCTGCGGCTCTTGCGGAAATACTGCCCAAAGACCCCGTCCTTCTTTTTACGGGGTGCTTCGGCAGAAGCCGGTACATTATTCTTTTTTTCAGTCACTCGTGTACCTCCAATTCAAATTTGGGTTCTGTTTTTATTTTTTGGTTAATGTATGATGTAAGACCGCCCATTCCGTTCCGACGATCTTGTGTCCTAATTCACGACAAAATATTGCATCTTGCACAAATATTTTGGTTCTGTTTTTATTATACTGCATAAATGTGGTTCTGTCAAGGGGGCTGGTTCGGCCGCAGGCCGCCCACCGAAGGCGGGCCAGCGGGCAAAGCCCGCTGAAATCGTCCGATAGGACGATTTGGCCTGCGGCCGAATGTGCCCCCCGCGCCGACCGGCAAAAGAGGCAGGGCACATACCTGCCTGTGTTGTAATCCCGGCCCAAGTGAGCTATAATATTTATATAAATTATGGCACAGAAACGGAGAACAACACCATGACAGAAAAAAAAGAGGTGCAGCTTTTTACCGATGGCGCCTGTTCCGGCAATCCCGGTCCCGGCGGCTGGGGGGCGATCCTGCGGTACAAGGGGCAGGAAAAGGAGCTTTCCGGCGGGGAACCGATGACCACCAACAACCGCATGGAGCTGCTGGCCGCCATAGAGGGGCTGAGCGCCCTGAAGCAGCCCTGCCGCGTTACCCTTACCAGCGACAGCAAGTACCTGGTGGATGCCGTGACCAAGGGATGGGTGTACGGCTGGCAGAAAAAAGGCTGGAAAAAAAGCGACAACAGCCCTGCCCTGAATGTAGACCTGTGGGAAAGGCTGCTGCCGCTGCTAAAGTATCACGAGGTGGAATTTGTGTGGGTGAAGGGCCACGCCGGCCACCCGGAAAATGAGCGCTGCGACCGTCTGGCGGTGGCGTGGTACCAGAATGATCAGGCGGGGTGTGCCGCCAAAATGTCGGAATAAGCCTGCGTCATGGCCCGGAAGCCATCGCTGCCGCCTGCCAGCTGCACACGGCAGGCGGGCACAAACTGCGGGAGGACAAGCTCCCGGAAGATCCAAATCTGCCCGTCCGCAGTAAGACCGAGGTACAGCATCGGTGCATCGGTATCTGCCCAGTCCAGCCGGTACAGCACCCGGAACTTGGTGCCGCTGCCGGTGAGGGTAAAGGTATTGATATGCGGAGTCAGCTCGGTCTTTTCCAGCACTGCCCAAAATTCCTCGGCGGCGGCGTCCTTTATCGTGGTGGCAAATGTCCAGCCTGCCGCCATGGCGGAAAAATCACGGCTGCCCTCTTCCGCCTCGGCAAAGGTCGTATTGCCCTTGCGCTTGACGCTGATGCACTTTGTTTTATCGCTTTGCGGGACGATCTGCCCGATGGCGGCGGAAACGGTGGGATTTTCCGGCGAAACGCGCGCCGTGCGGGAGACCACATCAAGGCACAGCAGCGAAACCAGTAAAATTACCAGTATGGTAAGGCGCCCCTGCTTGATCTTTTGGGCGGAAAACCGCCCCTTTTTCACATTGAGCCAGATGTAAAGGTTGATGCCGATTGCCGCAAGGTTGACGAGGACGAGGGCGATCGCCCATCCGACCCTGCCATACAGCAGCATTTCCCAGGTAAGGTATGCCGTTAGCAATACCTGAAGGACAAGATTGAAAATGTAGTTTGCGGTGCTGTTGTAGGTTGTCAAATCGTTCCCTCCCTGCTGTCATTTTGCTGTATTCTTACAGTATCATAGCATAAATTTTATACAAATTGCAAGGCTTGCAAGGCGACATCCCCCACAAATTGTAAAAATATTGTGATCCCTGCCGATAGCGGCTGCCCTTCACTATAATAAACGGTTTTTCCGGGCAAAGTGCAACACCGCTGGGCGGATTATTTTATTTTTTCGCGGGTTTGCGGGGGCCGCAGGCCGTTTCGGCTCCGCCGAAACACGCAGGCAAAGCCTGCGTCGACCGCCTTCGGCGGTCGGGCCTGCGGCCCGCGCTCCCCTCCCCCGGCACAGATGTTACTTCTCCAGCAGCTTCTGCGCAGCGGCGTGGTCGGGGGTGGTCAGCATGGTGTAGTAGGTTTCATAGATGACCATGCCCGGCCGGGCGCCGTTCGGCTTCTTAATGTTCTTCACCAGCGTGTAGTCAATGGGCACACGGCTGCTCTCCCGCCCGCTGCTGTTGCAGGCGGCCAGCATGGCCGCTTCCTCTATGGTTTGGTCGGGCAGCTCATCCAGCGGGGTGCCGTTGGTAAGCAGGATCACATGGCTGCCCGGCTGCTTTTGGATATGGAACCACAGGTCGCTGCCATGGGCGGTTTTCAGGGTCAATTGGTCATTTTGCAGGTTATTGCGCCCGCACAGGATGGTATATCCATCGCTGGAGCGGTACCGCAGCGGGGGCAGGGTGCCGCCCCGGCGCTTTTGCAGCGGCTTTTGGCCCTTGGGGGTCAGCGTTTTCAGGTAACCCTGCTGCCGCAGCTCCTCCCGGATCTCCAAAAGCTCGCCTTCGGTGGTGGCCCGGCGCAGCGCCTCCTGCACCGACTCGATGTAGGCGATCTCCTCCTCGCATTCGGTGATGAGGCGGCGCAGCACCGCTTCGGCATTGGCGGCCTTGCGGTATTCGGTGTAGTATTTCTGCACATTGCGGCTGGGGGCCAGGCGTCCCTCCAGCGGGATGGTCACATTGACCGGCGGATCGGCGGTATAGTCCTCACAGGTCAGGGCGGTCATGCCCTTTTCCAGCCGGTACAAGTTGGCGCTCAGCAGGTCGCCGTAGAGCCGCAGCTGATCCCGGCCGGCGCTTTTTTCCAGCTCCTGCAGGCGCACCGCCCGCTTGCGCACCAGCCGCTCGTGGATGGAGGTGACCTGCCGGCGCAGTCCCTCCCCCGCCAGCTTTACCCCTTCGCTGCCGGTTTTCAGCCGGTAAAATTCCTCCAGCAGCTCGCTGCAGGTGGGGTAAGGCGTCTGCGTGATATTCGTCCCCTCATACTGCCTTTGCGGCAGAAAGGTAAAGTCCGGCTTTTCGCCGCCCAGCAGCAGCGGGGTGCCGCCGCCGGGGGCCAGTGCCGCCGCCCATTCCCCCAGTACGGCGGAAACGGTGGCCCGCTGCACCGGGGAAAGGGTGCTAACCGTCGGATCGCCGGGGGCAATGCGGTAGGAAAGCTCCCGGCAAATGAGGGGGGAAGCCCCCTCCAGCACCGCCAGCAGCGCCTTGCTGAGAGGAAGATCCGGCCCAAAAAGCAGCCGGTCGGCGGCATCCAGCGGGGTGGTGACGGTCAAATCCAGTTTATCCTGCCGCGGCGGGTAGGCATACTCCAGCCCGGAAAGCAGCGGCCGGCTTTCGCTTGCCGCAAAATCCACCCGGTGGATGGCGTCAATGACCTTGCCGTTTTCGCCCACCAGCACCAGATTGCCCTGCCGCCCCATCAGCTCACACACCAGTCGGAATTTGGCCCGGTCGCCCAGCTCATTGGTCGCCTCAAAGTGCAGGGTGAGGACGCGGTCCAGCCCCTGCTGGGTCACAGCGGTCAGCCGCCCGCCGCCCAGGTGCTTGCGCAGCAGCAGGCAGAACATCGGCGGGGTGGCCGGGTATTCAATGGGGATGGCCGAAAAGTGCAGTCGTGGGGCCGCACCGGCCAGGATCACCAGGCGGCGCACCGGCCCCCGGTTGTGCAGGTGGATGACCACGCAATCCCGGTTGGGCTGGCCTATTTTATCCACTCTGGCCCCGATCATCGGTTCCAGCTCCTGTTTTATCTTGTGCAGAAATCCGCCGTCAAATGGCATAGGGATCACTTCCTTTTGGTTCGGGTATGGATGGTGCAGGGGGCTAGCTCGGGCCGCAGGCCAAACCGTCCGTAGGACGGTTTCAGCGGGCTTCGCCCGCTGACGGCGGCGCTCCGCG
>OLOA01003407.1_pt1 | contig 13030 bp, 17 predicted proteins | sample 1672201 | NCBI WGS metagenome assembly OLOA01 (sample SAMEA3136658, study PRJEB25190) | human gut metagenome
GACGATATAGGTGGTCTTGTCGATGGTCTTGCGGAAACAGGGCTGTGTGTTGTTTGCGGCCTGAATTGCTGTTGCGTTCATTGAATGCCTCCTTGAAATGAAAAAAGCCCGACAAGGAAAGGTCTGACAACGAAGTACCGACAACGGACTTCGGAAAACTCTTTTTCTTAATCGGGCTTATCTACTTTTTTATAATTTACTTTTTCTTTTATATTTCTGTTGTCATTGTTGTCAGAGAGAGGAAAGTCCAGTAATATCAATGGATTTTCGATTTCTGCCTGACAACAGACCGACAACCGGCTCGACAATCTGCCTGACAACGAAAAGGGATTTTTCATCGTAACCATTCTTCGGGAAGTTCAAGCTGTTGCATTTCTGCTTCCGTCAGTTCGTGAAATTCTCCTGTATTGTTGTCAGGCTCGTTGTCGGTGGGGATGCGTTCCCAACCTCGCTGTCTGCGGTAAGGCTCCGGGAAGTATCTCGGATTTGCAAATGCCCTCCAACCTGTGACGGCATTATTCATAATGTCATTGATTTCTCGCAGCTCCCATTGCTTCGGCTCGTCATAATCATGTCCCAACGCTTCACGGTAAAGCTGCTTGGAGCAGACCATGTTGCCGGAGTAGCGTTCCAAATAATCAATAATTTGTCCTGCCTTGGTGTCCTCCGGCATGAACTCCCTTTGATGGGCTTTCAGAAATGTGTCTGTCTCTCGGCTGAGTTTCAGCTTGAAATTGCCACTTCGGTAAATCTCCATGACCTCTGCCCACATCTGAATGATATAAGCTCTGGATGCAGCTTCATCTTCCAGTATGTGAACCTCGGACTGTTCCGGGCATACCATGACCGGAAGAAAACGGCGGTTGCCTGTTCGGTCAAGGGGAAGAAAATCAAGCGTGTTGGAAGAACCACCGAATACGCATTGTCGCTGCCTGTCTGCCGGATGGGTTTCATACGGTATCTTATAGGTTTCCTTTTGTCGGCTCAGAAAGGACTTGATTTCCTCAATGCTCTTGGCGTTGGCTGTGGCAATCATTTCTGACATTTCGATTATCCAATGCCCCTGCATCTTGCGGTACACGTTGTCATCGTCCAGTTTCTTCAAATCGTCAGAGAACCAGTCATCATTGACGGCAAGCAGACGGAAGAACGTAGACTTTCCTGCACCCTGTCCACCGACAAGGCAAAGCATGACTTCAAATTTACATCCGGGCTTGAATACTCTGCTGACAGCTCCCAACATAAAGAGCTTCAGGGCTTCATAAGTGTACTCGTTTTCCTCTGAACCAAGGAAATGATGCAGACAATGACGGATGCGTTCCTGTCCGTCCCATTGCAGGGAATTAAGGAAATCGCATACTGGATGATAGCGGTTTTCATTGGCAATCACCGTTATTGCATCCACGATTTTCTTTTCTACGGTCAGACCGTAGTTTTCTTCAAAATACAGAAGCAGATATTTTACATCCATATCAGTCAACGTGGTACTGTCACGCTGCCAGCCGAGGGGTTTCACAATATCAATGCGTTCTGTCAGCATATTCTTTCGGATTGCTCTTTTCAGCAGCGGGTCGTATTGCAGAACCTTTTTATAATTGGCTGCTGTGTTGTAGACCTTACCTTTCTGGCTCTGTTCCAAACTGTTTCGGACTTCCTCCACGGTGTTCTGCAAATCGCTGTTCAAGTTTCATCACCTCTTTTCTTTGCTCGGCAACCAGAGCTTTCTTTTCTTCGGGAGTGCCATACAGGAGAACATCAAGCAGATATTCGATATAGCTTTCTCTTTGCAGGGCTTCCACGAACAGAGGATGCCATTCATCCTCCGGCTGTTTCGGTGCGTACTGCTGTTTCCATTCTCGGAGAAGATGAAAGTAATCGGTCAGCACCTTGTAGCAATGGTTTTCTTCCTGCTGATACTTCTGCTCCGGGGTGGGTTCTCTGATCTTCGGTCTGACAGATGGCTTCTGTCTGCTGTCATAGCAGATACCAAAATCATCTGCCAGTTTCATAGCGGCTTCTTTGCTCGGCAATCCGAACAGTCGGGAGACAAAATCAATTGCATCGCCGTCCGCTTGGCAAGCGAAGCAATGGAAACGCTTATCTACTTTCATGCTCGGATTTCGGTCATTGTGGAATGGGCAGACTGCCATGCCATGACGGTTGACACGGATGCCGTACATCTCTGCCGCCTGTCGTGTAGTAACGGTCTGCTTAACTGCTTCAAATACATTCATTACATCTTCCTTTCGGGAAACAAAAAGGCACTCGACATTTTCAAAGAGAAAACGGCAAGTGCCTGTTAAAGTTCCATATTCTGTTTTTTGTGCTGCGGAGCTTTCTGCTCCTGTTTCTTTTTGCTTTCTGCCTGCTCATACTGCAAGCGTTCTTTGAGGGAGTGTTTCGGTTCGGGCTTTTTCTCAACCTCGGACTGCTCCGGTGCAAGAACTTTGCCGACCCAGTAGCGAATATCTTTCATCGGCTGTAATTCCTCTTTGACAGTGGCAAGCTGTCCGGCAAGCTCGGTGTGGGATGCTTTCAGCGTATCGTATTCAGCTTGCAGGGCATCCAGATTGACATTCAAATCAACGCCCTGCTTTTTAAGATAGCGGAACGCCTTATTGAAGCTGTCCAGTTCGTCCTTGTGGCTTTCTGCAAAAGCAGCTTGTCTGACTTTCCAACCAATTTTCAGATACTTGTCATGGACAGCCTTGTGGGTCTGGCATTCTGCCACGGCGTTTTGTATGCCGATAATGACTTTCATTCGGGCAGATGCTTTTTTCATATCGGCGTTGATGGCTCTGGCTTTTTCATTCATGCCTTGCAGGGCTGTGTCCAAATCTTCCAGAGTGAAAAGCTCATGCTCTTTCAGATAGATCATAGCTCTGGAAACAGCCTTCAAATCATCGCTTGTGCCTTTCTGCTTTCCGTACCTCGACCAGTCGCTGCGCTCCGCTTTTCGCAGATTAAGATAATCACTGAGAAGTGCGGATAGAGCAGGAGAAGCGTTTTTCTTTTCAGCTTCCATTTCAGCAAGTGCTTCTTTCGTGGCTTCCATAATATCTGCAATCCAGTTTCGCAGATTTCTGATGGTGCTGCGGATGGCGTTCATCATGCGGTTAGCGGCTTTAATATCTCGGTTGAGATTGCCGATATTGGTTTCGATGCCCTTACGCTCCAGTGCACAGACAGCAGCTCCCATGTGAACGGTCGGGATAATATCAAGTCCCTGTCTTTCATAGGAGCGCATATCTACTCGTTCTGGACTTCCGGCAAGCTCCAGATATTTATTCTGGATAACTTCCCATCCGTGTCTCCATTCCTCGGCGTGGTACTGCTCGTTCCAGTCCACGGTATCTTCCTTATGGCTTTTCCATCTGCCGGAGCGGAGCTTGATGCGTTCGCCGTTCTCGTCAAGGTCATAAACCTTGCGGCTCTTGGGAAGCCACTTTCCATTTTCATCAATGGCTCGCATGGTCAGCATAATGTGGCAATGGGGATTGTGTCCCGGTGGGTCGGGGTCATGGATTGCAAAATCACAACACATTCCTTTGGACACGAAATACTCATTGCAGTATTCCTGCATCATCTGCGGACACATTTCAAGCGGCACTTCTCTCGGCAGGGCAACAACGAAACGCCTTGCAAGCTGTGAGTTCCATTGCTTCTCTACTTCCTCGGCAGAGTTCCAGAGCGTTGCTCGGTCTGCATATTCCGGCGGTGCATGGGATGGGAGCATGATTTCTGTGTAAACAACCTCATGCTGTTTTCGTCGGTGGTCTTTCGATTTCTGGTCATACTCGGAAAACAGTTTTTCTCCGGCTTGGTAGGCTGCTCCGGCAACGGCAGAACTGCCTTTGCTTCGCTGAACAATTCGTATTTCCAGATGGGGTACGGGCATTTTGTTTGAACCTCCTTTCTCGGTGCAATAAAAAATGACCGATACTTTTCAGCAGCGGTCAGATGGGAAAAGTATAAAACTTGCTGACGGTGAATGATTGCTTGCAATCGTTCATCGGTGGCAAGTCCACAAAGGGGTAGCTGGCAAAGCCAGCGCAGGGGAAGTGTAGCTCCCTCTGGATGATTGGAGCAAAGAACCTTTGCGAAAATCATCAAGCCCCCTGCAAGGGGCTTTCGGCAGAACGCAATCACCATCTTTAGGTGGTGTATAATTGCGCCCTGTTTTACAACAGGGTTTTTCAGCTCCCGTTCGGTTGCTCCATTTCTTTTCGGTTCTCAATCAGCAGATTCAGCTTCTTTTGAACCGCTTCGCTGTGGAAGATGAAAGTCAAAAGCTCCATCACATCATCATCGGTTAGGACAGTCGGCTCCTTCAAAAAGGTTTCCAACATTCCGGCACGGGTGCAAAGGCGGTGAGTTCGCTCGCTTCGGGTAAGCTGCTTGATTTCACTTTCCAGTCTTTTCTCCCTGTGCTTGGCTGCGGTCAGCTTTCGCTCCGCAACATACTGTTCGTGTTTCAGCTTTTCCAATTTCTTGTTGGGCATCGGGTCAACTCCTTTCGAAATAATGGGTAAAACAAAAGCGACCAACTTTTTACGGTTGATCGCCTTTGGTTTAGTCATTTTTTAAATCATATTTCTTAATACTTTTCCTAAACACTCATAGCTGGAAGAAGTAGAAACAATATCATTGCTCCCCGGAGCATTGATATTCATTCCATAGCTTATTCCGTGCTGATTATAGTAATCTAACAGAACCTGTTCGTAAGTTCCGCTTGGTGAAGATGATGATTCACCACTATTCAGCCATCTCCAATTTCCGATTGCATTATAAACAAAGCTGTCGATTACGATACCCGACAAGTGATAGCTTGAGAAATAATTATCACGAATATATCGGATATGCCTGCAAGTATCATAGAGTAGTCCGTTGCTGCTTCTATTCTTTTGAGCCATGGCTTCCTGCTCTGCTTTGGGATTTGTGGACCTCCAACTCCCTCCAGTATTAGAATCGGGGTACCTATAACTTCCATCCCAACTTTTGAAAGCAGGAACAATTTCAAAATACATCCCATCTGAAAAAGCAATTTTCACGACTTGTCCATCAGCACGAACATCACTTCTTGGATAAGCATTTAGAATCGCATTTCGTACTGCTTGTAATAATCTTGATTGGCTATTTCCGCTTAGATTATTATAGCGGTCAAAAAGGCTGCTTGGAAGTTCAACAAGAATATCAATATCACTCGTATCAATTGCGGTGTTTCTTCCATAACTACCCACATAAATGCTATGCAATGTATCGCTCGTTGAGTTCCAAAACTCGTTGTTTATAGCTTTCGTTACTGTGTGGTAACGGATGGAAATAAGGCTTCTGGTATTCTGAGGTATAATCTCTCCGTGTTTTTGAACTCTATTGCTCATTTGTTCCCCTCCTTAGTGAACTTGGAAGAAACGAATCGATTTCTTCTTCGGAAAAAGTGTTGTCTTTTTTTATTTTCAAAGCTTCACTTGCTCTATCAACAGCCTCCTCAGTTGTACTTGGTGCTTCCAGATAAATGCCATCTGCCTCTTTGACCAACTCATTATACCTTGAGAGGAGATTTTCAACAGAGTCGCTTTCAAGTTTGATTTCTGTCAATAACACTTTGTACTGGTCTCTTACGGCAATCAGTTTGTTAGCGGTTGCCTTGTGCGAGGTAATGAGCTTCTGTAAATCAAAAGATTTGAAATATGCAGTTATATAAACTGTGGCAAATGAGATTAAAGCAGAAATTAGCTTCAACCACAAAGGGTCAGTAAAAATCATGGCAATAATCCCAACTGAAGTAAGCGATGCAGCTCCAATATTGATGGTTTCCATCTTTTTGAATTTTTCGGCATAAATATCTGATTGCTTTTCCTGTATCTTGTGCGACCAAACAACGCCAGCATAAGAATCTCTTACGACATCTTCCAATGTTTTATATTTATATTTATCAATCATATATTGCATATCAGCTCCTTTAAAACTCAATCAATTTACACATACCTTTTCCATGTAACAATCAAGAAATTCTTGAGTGACACCATGCAAATTACGGTGAGTGCAAATATAGTAGAGTTCCTCAACTGCCGAATACGAAAAATATCTCGCATCTAAGCTTTGAAATTGTGGTCTATTTGCTTCAGCAACAACCTTTTCACGGTCATCATCGGGAGCCACAATAACATATCTCGTTTGAAATGCCGGCAAACAGTCTTGTAAACCTTTCATTCGGGTCAATCCAGATGTTATGCCTGTGGTATGTTCCACTTCCATTACTGCCGGCATAAATCTACCATTTTGAAACCAAATGCAGTCAATGAATTTCGCAGAGGGTTCAGCACCAAATGCAGAAATGATATTCTCATTTCCTAAATTCGGAATAATGCCGGGCTGTTCAAGTAAAGGCTTATCCTTGTAAATAATTCCTTTGTCATTTTGGGCAATCCATGTCCTATATCCTAATTGTAGGCCAATAAGATAGAGCGCAATCTGTATCTGTGTATGGCGACGGATGACTTCAATATTCATATCTCCACCAACAATCATATTATCTGGCAGAACAAGATTGTCATAGGTAACAGATTGTATAGGAATTTCCGATATAGCCATATTTTGCATCTGTTTTTCTTTCAGTACACCATTTTGATGTGGAGCATCTGGTAACCAAACAAGGTGCTTATGCCCATGCTCAATAGAGGAATGTCCATCAATATCCTTAATACGCCCCGGATAACAAAAATAAAATTCAGGAGTAAGAGCAATCAAAGTTTCTAATACTGAACGAGTGTTGTAAGAGCCACCCAAAATGCGATCAAGGTTAATAGGATCTCCGACATTGATTGCATTGGCAACACGCCATATCATCTCAGAAGAAATACTTTCAACTCGTGCATTGGCATAAGTTTCCCCCTTAGTCGGATTCCATCTGCGAATTTGAATAGGGCCGGCAGGTAACAGTACATTTTCAATATGTATCAATCCCGGCGTTCTTGGATTGATGTAGTTGTAGTTCACATTACGTGGTAATTGGCTGATTGCTCGAACCAAATTATATGCTGTGATTTTGGACATTGTATTCACCTCCGTTCAAAAAGTCTGCGATAGTTTTCGCAATACCATTTGCGAGTAAAAACGGAACTCCATTGCCTGTTGTTTTGAATTTATCCGTAAGAGACATATTTGCTGGTAGCTCAAATTCCTTTGGTAATGATTGTAGAGAAAGAGCTTCAGCAACAGATAGTCTTCTTGCTTTATATGGATGGAGATGTACTTCGTTGTTGCCGTATGCAACAGTAGGAGAATATCTCCAACGATGAAGTCTCTTGTAAGATTTTTTTGAATCATCACCCTCGGCAACAGATGCCATTCTGGCAGCTCCGGCACGAGGGACAAAACAATCTTTTCCATTTGGATGATTTTCAACATCATTTTTTCTAAACCAATATTCAACAGTCAGTTCTTCCGGCAATCCCGCAGGACAATCTTTTTTCCCATTTTCAACAAACTGTTCTGCGGTAGGCCACGGCATATTCTTGACATCCACAAGGTTGTATTTGACATATTTTGTCCAAGGAAAATCTTCCAGAGGATTCTTTTCAGAAGAAACTATTCGCTTGTTAATTCCAAATAGCAAAATTCTATCACGGTCTTGCGCTGCACCAAATTCGAGAGAATTAGTTAAGCGATCAGTCATATAGTAGCCTGCTTCAGCAAGTTTACCTTTGAGTTCGTCATAAAATTCTCTATGTTTTGCGGTTCGCCACAACCCTTTTACATTTTCAAAAAGAAAGAAATCCGGTTGCTGAGCAATAATCAAATTCACATATGAAAGAGAAAGTTTACCATTATCTCCGTGTCGACCTTTTTGTTTTCCCGCAACAGAAAAATCAGGACAGGGCGGCCCTCCAATGAACCCTATCAAGCTACCATCACTTCTGGATTCTTCAATTTGCTTTTGAAGTTCAGCAGAACGAACATCCAAATACTCATTTATGTCAATGTTACTATATCCGTGTCGTGGTTTTTTGAGTTTCATCACTTCTCTGGAGTACTTGTATGCTTCGATAAATGCAGGAGAAAACTCGTTTACAAGTTCAATGGAATATCCTGCAAGCTCAAATCCCAAATCTAAGAAACCACTCCCGGAAAAAAAGGAAAATATCTTAAGCTTATTCATTTGTCCATACCTCACCTATTATATCAAAATCGATTTTGTTCTCCTTACAGAAAACATCAATCCTTTTCATCGTCTTATAATTTGGTCGAGTTTTCCCTTTTTCCCATCTGTTTACAGTAGAGTGAGAAACACCGAGCTGCTTGGCAAAATCTTCTTGACTAAGTAAAGCCTTTTGACGAACGCCTTTTATTGCCTCTGAAAAGTTCACATCAAATCCTCCCTTGCAAAACTATAGCATTATTATAGCATATCCAGATCAACTTTGCAATTATTCTGAACTGTTGTTCACTCTCCGTTCGTAGAAATGTTACATAATGTGGCGAATAGCTACTTTCCCTTGTCTGTGTAGTGTTACGGTCAAAACATCGGATGCAGACCCGACATTTTGACCGCATATCAACCTTAAACGCTACATTATTCCGTCTGACTGGCGAAACCGTTTTGCTTGGCGTTCTCACTTGCTTTTCGTCTGCGTTCCTCGCTGTACGGCGGTTGCAGACGGATGGACAGTCGGGACTTGTCCAGAACATAGGACACACCGCCTTGCTCGTGGGTCTTATCCAGTCGGCAGAGGTCGGGGTACTTCTTGGAGAATGCCGCCAGTCTGGTTCTCAATCCGGCGTTGTAGGTCTGGATGTGTGCTGTGTCCTCGCCCTCATTGAACAGGACGATGGTTTCCTTTTCGTACTTCGTCAGCTTACTCATATAATCTCTCCCTAATGGAAATCGGCTGACTGTCGGAGTGGTACTTATGATGGGCGAAGTGTTCCACTTCCAGTCTCATGTTGTAGAAGAAACAGCGATACCACTTGTCGCAGTCCTCGTCACTCAGCTTGACTGCCAGAGTGAAGAACAGCTTCTTTGCCGCAGGATCGGGAGCAAGTGTAGCCGCAAAACGCAAGCGTTCAACGGTGGCATCACGGTTCGGACAGCCATAGGCATAAAGGGCTTTCTTCTCATTCATAGACATTCTCATTGATTTTTCCTCCTTGAATATTGGTAAAAATAAAAGCGACAGAGACTTCACAAGGAAATACCTGTCGCTTTGTTGTCGATATGAAATTGTTGGGTCAGGACTTGATAAATTCACGCAGTCCGTAATTGATGGCGGCTATTCTGATAATCAACCATTCAGCAATATGAGGGATGATAAAGACCACAAAGGCAATCGCCAGCATTTGGAGTGTATCTGCTCCTGTGCCGATACCAAACATCCATCCGGCAACCGCTATCAGGAACATCAACCCTGCAAGCAGATTGAATATGACGGTCGAGAACTGCGTGAGGAAGATACCGACCCATTGTATCAGGGTGACCGCCGCAATCAGCGGCAGTACAAGTAACTTAAAAAATGTCTTTATCAGAGCCATGTTTTTCTCCTTACTCGGTATGTGGGAAGAATGGGCTGCGGAAGATTTCGCACATCAGCAGAACGCCCATTGTGAACCCATACTTAAACTGACACTCGTTTGTCATGTTGCTCTCGTCCGCATGGCTGTCACAGAGTTTTTCAAGCAGGGCGTAGTCATCTTTGCTCAGCTTTCCCTCGAAATAGGTCATGGTTTCGGAAATATGTGAGGCGGTCTGTCGGAACTTGTCAGACTTCGGCACAATGTCCTCGCTTGCGTAAATCCCACCATTAAACAATGCTTCTAAAATCATATTTCTTCGCTCCTTTCTCAGCAGTAAATCAATTCGGCTTTGATGGTTTCCTCTGCCTGTGCAACACAAGCGTTCATCTGGCGAATCCATTCAAGCTGGTTTTCTGCTTTGAGCTTCTCGGTCACGCCATAGTATTCCATCAGCTTTGGAAGAATGATGTTCATCCGGCTCTTGGCAGCGGCTTCAATCTCCGCACAATGCTCATAGAGCGTTTCGGACAGTACCATATCGGAGAAAGTGATGGGGTGTGCCAGTCGTAGATACTCCTTTCGCATACGCCCCCATTTTCCGAGACGGATATTGGGATTCCTCAGTTTAATGTCAGGAATGTAGTAGTCGCCGCACTTTATAAAATTCAGTTCCATAGCAACCTCCTTATAAATCTGTTTCATTGATAACTTCAATTTTTTCATATAGTCCAGAATCATCGTTCTGGAACAGATCACGATGATATTCCGCTTCACCCTGCGAGTGATAGAAGTATTCTTCATCGGGCTTGGCATCCTTACGGATAAATCGTACTATCCACATACTCAAGCTCCTTTCTGCGGTGCGATTTTCGGTTCTAACTTCGGCATATTGCTGACGGGGACAAATACGCCCTTTGCCACATCTTCGGCTCGAAGTGCGTTATTCTTGGCATCCATTTCAGCCTTTTTCTTGGCTTTGATTTTGTCCTCATAGCGTTTCTGTGCGCCGCTTGCTTTTCGCTTCAAATAATTCTGATGCAGTCTGTCCTTGCGTTCCTCACGTTTACGGATTTCTTCCAGTTCTTCTGGGGTCAGTTCCTCTTCCATGAAATGGGGTGGTACAAACTTGCCAACGAAGTTGAAATAAATCTCGATTTCCTGCGTGGTCTGGATGCTGCCTTTGCGGTCACGCTCATGGACAAGGATTTTATCAATAAACTCATTCAGCATGGCAATGGTCAGATTATCGAAGTTCTCATATTTCTCAATCAGAGAAATAAAGCGTTCTGCGGACTTCTTGTTTTTTTCGTGGGATTCCAGAAATTCTTCCAGAGCTTTCACCTCGGATTTCAGTTCAGCCTGTTCCTCGCCGTACTGTGCATCCAGAGTGGCATATCTGGTATCCGGCAGCTTGCCCAGGATGTTGTCCTCATAGATTTTGCAGAGCAGGACTTCCAGTTCGTTCAGTCTGTTCTGTGCTGCGGTCAGCCTGTTTCGCTTCTTTTTTACATCAGAAGCAAAATGACTGTCCTGTGCTTCCTGCACCACACGGACAAATTCGACTCGGTCATGCTGTGCATACTCGGCAATGGCTTTCAGCAGATCTGAAATCAGTTCCAGAACCACGCTTTCATTGATGCGGTGCTGTGTCTTGCAGAGCGTTCCACAAGGGACTTTGGTGTACTGGGAGCAAGTGTACTGTGAGATACGCTTGCCGTTGTTGGTGCGGTGAACATACATCTTGCCACCGCAATCCGCACAATACATCAAGCCCGTCAGCGGTGCGACTTCGCCCCATCCGTCCGGGTATCTGCGGACTTTGCTTCTGACTTTCTGTGCAAGGTCGAAAGTCTCCTGGTCAATAATAGCTTCGTGGGTGTCCTCAAAAATCGTCCATTCATCTTCCGGCACATAATGACTTTTCTTGTCCTTAAAGTGCTTTCGGGTCTTGAAATTGACGGTATGACCGAGATATTCACGCTTGTCCAGTATGTTGACGATGGTGGAAGAACCCCAACCATATACATCCTTGAATGTCTTGTTTTTGTTCACGCCCTCGTTGTGTGTCGCCAGATAAGCAGAGGGAATGAGTACCCTTTCTTCTTTCAGCCTGCTGGCAATCTGATAAGGACCCATGCCCTCGATTGTCATGGCAAAGATACGCTTCACAATCCCTGCGGAATATTCGTCCACAAGCCATTGGTCTCTGGCTTCATTCCAGAGATAGCCATAAATGACTGTCCCTGTGACGTGCTTGCCGGATTTACCTTTGGACTGGAAAGTGGAGCGAATTTTGCGGCTTGTATCTCGTGCGTAATACTCGTTCATAATGTTTCTGAACGGGGTAAAATCGTCGTCCCCTCTGGCACTGTCCACGCCGTCATTGATGGCAATGAGACGGACACCTTTCTGTCGGAGGATTTCCATTATCTGACCGACTTTCAGATAGTCACGCCCAAGGCGACTCATGTCCTTTATCAGCAGATATTCCACTCGTCCGGCTTCGACTTCTTTCATCATTGCCAGAAATCCGGGACGGTCAAAGCAAGTGCCACTTATGCCATCGTCCGTAAAATGGACTGGATTCGGGAAGCCCTGAGAACGGGCGTAGTCTTCCAACTGGCTTTTTTGATTGGATATGCTGTTGGATTCGCCCTCTAAGTCATCATCACGGCTTAGTCGCTCATACAGGGCAGTTATCATTCTTGTATTCATGCGATTGTCTCCTTTCTTCGATTATGTAAGGTTGTATGTTTTAGGCGACTTCCTAACCGACTGATTAAGAAGTCTTCTAAAGCATACAGCACCCGCCGCCATCTTAAATTTGCGGTACTGCTTGACGGCAAAGTGGTCCGGCTCCCGTTTCTCCAACTGAGAAAAAAGCAGGTCCACCGGGCTTTGATAGGTTTCGTCGTCCTCTCTGGCTTCACTGGCATTGATAAGGTCCAGAAGTGTGATGAAGTTCTTTTCTTCCTCCGTGGCCTCGTACCAGATGTAGCCGATCAGTGCGGAATAATAGAGGCGTTCCGCTTTGACCCAGAAATCTTCCGAAGATTTTTCGCCTTCGCCCTTCGTGTTCATAATCAGGGCGTTCACCAGCTTTAAGATATCTTTCTCTGATCGAATATAAGCCAGCGGATTGTATTTCATGGATTTTCGGAAGTTTATCAGGTTGAGGCACTTGATACGGTATTTCTTCCGTTCCAGGAAAGTGCCGATCTCCGGCAGCAAGGTTCCTTTCGGATCGGTGCAGACATAGGACGAATGGGCTTGCAGCAGCGACGGCTTACAGAAGAACCGCGTCTTGCCGCTGCCGGAACCGCCGATCACCAGAATGTTTTTATTTCTGGCATACTTCGGCTGCTTTGGGCGGCTCGCCATCGTGATCCGTTCCGTCTGCGTCATGGGGATGTTTTGGAAAAAGTCCTTGTCCATGTAGGGAGCAATATCCGCCGCCGTACCCCAGCGGGCAGAACCATACTCGATCCCGTGGCGATACTTCTTAGCGTTCTTGCCT
>OLOA01003415.1_pt1 | contig 13011 bp, 7 predicted proteins | sample 1672201 | NCBI WGS metagenome assembly OLOA01 (sample SAMEA3136658, study PRJEB25190) | human gut metagenome
ACAGACTTGATAAGCCGCATGGATCTGCATTAATTTTTGTAAGATGGTCTCCCGCTGATCTTTTGGTAAAGAGATTTCATAGACCAACTCTATTTCTTTTAAGAAATTAACTAGATACTTCGCACTTACTTGGCAGCAAGGGTCCACTTTAGTAATAAAGTAGTTGCAAAACAAACTGTTCGCCACTTCATCATACCAACGCTCAGTCACATGATATTCTGAATCTTGCACGATTTGATCTGCTATCGTTCGCAAGGTTAAAACGTTAGTGATTACTGTCGGATTCAAGGCTAGTTTTTCACATTCTGACAAGATAAAACCTTGCGAAGTTCGAACAATAATCACAGCCAGTAAATAACTACTTTCAAGTATTTCACGGTCATTATAAAAAATCCCGAGGGCACGACTAGCCTTGCGAATAAAATTAATGATCTTCCCGCGTTCTAAGTCAAAGGGCCATTCGTTCAATCCATATTTTTCTAAAAATAATTGGACATAAAAAATCCGGACCCACCGTTCTTCTTTAGCAGTGACACGAAACGGTTTGCGTTCAAGAATCAGCCCTTTTTCAGCTAGGACTTTATCCAGTTGTTTGACCATTCGATAAAAAGTCGCTTCACTAATGAACAGCTCGTTGATCCAATAATCAGTATCTTCATTTGGTTGAAAAAAGATCCGTTCTAAAAAAGTAAAGGCTTCAGATTCATTCATTAAATTCCATGCCAATTGCCGCGTCTTATTATGCAACGCATCATTTAATCGTAAGCCATTTGTACGAGAGTACTCGATACCAACATGCTCTCCCCAAAATTGATTGATCGCTTCTACATCAGATAACACCGTTTTGGTAGAACAATCTAATAGATCCGCAATCATTTCTGGATTCTGCCATCCAATCAGATCTCGTAAAACACCTATGATGGCCAAACGTCGCTGTGTGGTATTTTTAAGTAATCTCCGCACAAACATTCCCTCCCAACTCAATTGTCATTGTGCCACAATCATTTTTTCTACATTATTCTTTTGTTATCATATCATAAGATGACACGATAAATCGCATAAGTATCGACTAGAAACACTTTAAAAATCACAAATAATATATTTACTTAATGAGGATTATTTTCAGTATTTTTATTGTTCTTTCGTTTTAACGGGTGCAAAGATACGGACTTTTTTTGAAAATGCAAGCGTTTTACTAAACTTTTTTCTAAAAATTATTCGACGAAACGGGAATTAAACAGCTGCCAGCCTAGTGTTAAACCTACATTCCAATCGTTAGACGGTGAGCTATAGTGATTTACATAGGCACTGATAGAACCGAACGATAATTGAAAGACTAATGAAATTTCTCCAAGATATTCGAATTTTGTGAAAGCTTTCCCGTAATATGCTTGTCCATATTCATCTTTCTTGATAGGAAAGATGGGTATAAATCCATAAAATTCTCCGCGTAATTGAAAAGACTCGCTTAACTGGTAGATGGGCATGGTGCCGACTCCGGCATATTGATTAGCACGGAAAGCCTCATTATAGGTTACTTTGCTATGGGCTGTCGGAGTGAATTCTCCTGCCTGCATTAATGTAGCCGTATAATTGTTGGAGAAATTTCGGGATGAGTAATATGCCTCCAGATACGCTCCCAAAGTAAACTTAGGGCTTACCTTATGGTATGTTTCGTTCTGATATGAAACTTGAAGCCAGGATTGTACTTTTTTATAAGGCTCCGGTGTGCCTTTAGTCACTTTGGATATACCGGATCTGAAATGTTCTGTGCCGGTGAAAATTTGTGCAGCCATTTTTTCACGACTTCCTTGTGTGGCAAATTGGCGGGCATTCAAGGTACTTCCTTCCAATACGATAGAGCCTCCGAAGATAGAATAAGTGCTTTCATCATGTTTTGTTTCGCTGAAGTCGATGATATTGGTTTGGAAGTACCTGTCCTCCATACGGGCTATACCCACACCGAATTCAGCTTTTTTACGGCTTAGAAACGGTAATGACACCTTCAATTTTACAAACTCTTCCCTTTTCTTGTTGAAAGCCGGATTGTCTTTGTTGGAAAAGAATTTGGCTTCTTTGAAATAATCGAAGGTAGAGATCGAGGCTATGAATTTATAAGATGTAGGCAGTTTGGTTGGAAAATCGATTCGTGCTGCAAGTTGTACATTATTGTAGACCCGGCCTAACTGTCCGTCAAAATTAAATTCTTTTGAATAATAGTTCAAGTTTTGATAAGAAGCACCAAAATAGACTTGATTGGAGCCACTGGAAGACACGTTTCCACCGACACGAACGGAGAGATTGGCCTCCATTTTGACCTGAAGATTCAAGTCGTAGGTTTGGTCTTTCTCATTATAAACGGCATGAGGAATGATTTCGGATATAATATTATCGGACAACAAACGGAAATATGCTCGTTTGACATCCTCCATAGTGAAAACATCGGAGTCGTTTTCATGAAACTCTTTTTGTATATATTGCTTTTGCTGTTCATTGGCACCGGTTATATTAACTCTTTTGAAACGGAAATCCGGTAAATTGCTCTTATAGGCCAGTCGTTTAACTTTCACTTGTTCGGGGGTGATTCTTCGATGAATTCGGCTTTTTATGGAGTCCATCATTTCTATGGCACGTTTATAACCAATGTCATGCAACTCGTCAAAGCGCTGGAAGTCCATTAAATTGACATCATCATATTTAAAAGTCATGAGGATGCCGAGGGAATCGGGTAAAGAGTAATCTGTCTTTTGCATAATCATATTTTCCAGTTGCCCCATAATGTCACCTTCCTTGGGTTTGCCCGGATTGGCGGATACGGCACTTCCTATAATGATATCTGGATGGAAGGTATCACGCATTACATTCACTGGAAAATTATTGTAAATGCCACCGTCGTATGCCAGTATCGAGTCTATTTCGATAGGCTTGAACATGGCAGGAAAACTCATGGAGGCACGTACGGCATCTCCCAGATCTCCTTTTTTCAATATCAGTGGTCTTTTGTTGTACACATCCGAAGCTATACAGCGGAAGGGAATATACAGGCTGTCAAAATTGGCCTTGCTTGCAGCTGTTGCCTGACCGAATAATTGCAGAAATACAATATTCATCTGAATGGGATCTACAATGCTGGTAGGCAAAAACTGAGGTTTGACATTCTTCAGCGAGTCTTTTAAGGAGATACGGATGTTGATAAATTCGGGTGTTGGAGGATTTTTCTTGAAATAATAGATGTATTTCTCTTCCACATTACCTGAATACCAGCGTTTGAAGTCATCGGATTTGAGTAAAGCCTCCATTTCATCGGGAGAATAGCCCATGGCATAAAGTGAACCGACAATGGCTCCCATGGATGTGCCTGCAATATAATCTATGGGGATACCGTTTTCTTCTAATGCGCGGATAATGCCGATATGGGTTAGGCCTTTGGCACCTCCTCCGCTCAGTACCAGTCCCACTTTCTGTGCATGGATGGGAGGAAGTAGTAAAAAGAGAAGAAAAAGTATATATAGATAATGTTTCATGGATGTCGAATCTTTGTATGTGTCGCTCCAAATATAGAAAGAAATCTTCGTTTCCAATCGTTTTTTAGAATAAAAAAGCGCCGGAAATGAACTTCCCGACGCTTTTGATAGCAAAATGTGATAGATTTGTTAAATCAGTTCGATACTGCGTTTTACAAAGTTTGTCAAAGCTTCACCTTTCAACATGTTGTTTTGTAACAGAGCAAGGTCAATCAATTGGCGGATTACTTTGTTACCACCTGCGTATTCACCTAAAACAGCTTCTTTCTTGGTCTTTTCATCGGCCAACTTTTTCTCAACATTACTTAATTCATCTTTTTCTGCTTGAGGTATTTCATCAGCTTTTTTACCTTCCTGTGCTTTGTGAAGTTCGTCGTGACGTTTATTCAGACTGGTCATTTCAGCTTCAATAGGTTCAAGAGCAGCTTTGCAAGAGTTGTCCGCATCATTCAAAACTTGTTTCACCAGTTTGTGGTCGACATTCAGAACCAAGTTAAACATATCCGGCATTTCTCCATAGAAACTCATACCTGCCTGGATATTGGCCATTTCTTTCATACGGCGCATATATTCACTTTGGGTAATCATGATAGGAGTTCCTGTCTCGCCTAAAGATTGTGTTTCCACATTGAACTCCACTTTCTTCATCTGTGGTAACTGACTGCGGAATACGGAAGATAGAATATCGCGTTGGTCAACTTCCAAACTGGCATCTTTGCGCTCTTCTTTAGCAATCAGGTGGTCAATTACATCACTGTCCACACGGGTGAAGCGGCTCTTTTCAAATTTCTGCTCGAGCATACTTACCATGGCTACATCCAGCTGACCATCCATTAACAATACGTTGTAGCCTTTGTTTTTGGCCGCATCAATGTAGCTGTATTGTTCGTCTGCATGGGTAGCATACAGATAAATCAAGTTGCCGTCCTTATCTGTTTGGTTATCTTTGATCAAGCTTTGGTATTCTTCGTAAGTGTAATATTTGTCATCTGTGTCTTTCAGCAGAGCAAATTTATTAGCCTTTTCGTAGAAATCTTCTTGAGTCAACATGCCGTAGTTGATGAAAATCTTCAAATCATCCCATTTCTCCTCGAATTCTTTGCGGTCATTCTTAAAAATGGCTTGCAGGCGGTCTGATACTTTCTTAGAAATATAAGTGGAGATTTTCTTCACGTTGGAATCGCTCTGCAAGTAAGAACGGGATACGTTCAACGGGATATCCGGTGAGTCAATCACTCCGTGTAACAGGGTCAGGAAGTCTGGAACAATACCTTCTACCGAGTCGGTGACATAGACCTGGTTGCAGTAAAGTTGGATTTTGTTTTTTTGTAATTCAATGTTGCTCTTCACTTTCGGGAAGTACAGAATACCTGTCAGATTGAACGGATAATCCATATTCAGGTGGATCCAGAACAGAGGTTCGTCTGCCATAGGATATAACTCCCGATAGAATTTCTTATAATCTTCGTCTTTCAGCTCTACCGGTTTGCGTGTCCATAAAGGATAGGTTTCGTTGATTACGTTGTCTTCGTTTGTTTCAACCTGCTTTCCATCTTTCCATTCTTTCTTTTTGCCGAATGCAATGGGGATAGGAAGGAAGCGGCAATATTTAGTCAGCAATGAAGAAATACGTGTTTCTTCCAGAAATTCCTTGCAGTCATCATCTATATAAAGGATAATATCCGATCCGCGGCTTTCTTTTTCAACGTTTTCGATAGTGAACTCAGGGCTTCCGTCGCAAGTCCATTTCACAGCTTGTGCTCCTTCTTGGTGGGATTTTGTGATGATTTCCACTTTTTTGGCTACCATGAAGGCAGAATAGAAACCCAGACCAAAGTGTCCGATGATGGCATTGGCATCATCTTTATATTTTTCAAGGAAGTCGTTAGCACCTGAAAAAGCTATCTGATTGATATATTTGTCGATCTCTTCGGCTGTAAGTCCGATACCCCGGTCGGAAATGGTGATGGTATCTTTTCCTAAGCTTACTTTAATGGTAAGATCTCCCATCTCTCCTTTGAATTCACCTTTAGATGCAAGGGTTTTCAGCTTCTGTGTGGCATCTACTGCATTAGAAACTAATTCACGGAGGAATATTTCATGATCACTGTATAAGAACTTTTTAATGATGGGGAAAATGTTCTCAGTGGTTACCCCAATATTTCCTTTTTGCATACTATTTATGGTTTTAAGTTATTATGTTATATATACGTTTGAATCGTCTTTTTGTTGGATGATGGGCAAAAAAAATGCCAGATACAGTGATATCTGACATTTTGTCTGTTATTTTTTGAATAACTTTGGACTCTTTACTTTTTTTCCACAGTCATGACAATGAGGTCTTTTTCTTTGTCATAGCTTACCTTGATCGTGTCACCAGCTGCCATTTCTGATCCAAGTATCAGCTCGGAGATGCCATCCTCCAAGTTGTTTTGGATGGCACGTTTCAATGGGCGTGCTCCAAACTGTACATCGTAACCTTTGGTGGCTACAAACTTTTTGGCATCTTCGTCAATAACAAGCTTGTAACCAATGTTTTTCACACGACTGTAAAGGCCCTTAAGTTCAATATCAATAATCCGGGTCAGTGCATCCAGATCGAGTTGGTCGAAAGTTATTATTTCGTCCAAACGATTGATGAATTCGGGCGCAAAAGACTTATTCAAAGCTTTTGTAATCACGCTGCGCGAGTATTCTTTGTCATCAGTACGGACCTGGGCGGCAAATCCGATTCCTTTTCCGAATTCTTTCAGTTGGCGGGTTCCAATATTAGATGTCATGATGACTATGGTATTTTTAAAGTCTACAGTTCTGCCATAACTGTCAGTCAACCGACCTTCATCCATCACTTGCAACAATATGTTGAATACATCGGGATGCGCTTTTTCAATTTCATCCAATAAAACGATAGAGTAGGGTTTACGCCTTACTTTCTCCGTCAGCTGCCCACCTTCTTCATAACCTACGTATCCGGGAGGTGCTCCTACCAGACGGGATACGGTGAATTTTTCCATATATTCACTCATGTCAATGCGGATAAGTGCATCTGCTGAACCGAACATTAGTTTCGCTAACTCCTTGGCCAAATGAGTCTTGCCGACACCTGTCGGACCTAGAAACATGAATGTACCAATCGGCTTATTAGGATCTTTCAGGCCTACACGGCTTCTTTGAATAGCTTTTACCAGTGTGGCGATTGCTTTGTCCTGACCGATAACTTTAGAAAGCAGATCGTCTTTCATTCCTAATAATTTCATTCCTTCAGCCTGTGCCATTCTTTGTACAGGTACGCCTGACATCATGGAAACGACTTCAGCTATTTGTTCGTCATCTACCGTTTCCCGGTTTTCCTTCAGACTTTTTTCCCATTCTTCCTTCAGGGTATCAAGCTGATTCGTATATTCTTTCTCTTTGTCACGATAACTGGCGGCCAGTTCGAAATTCTGTAGCCTGACAGCTTCATTTTTAAGAGATTTCATCTCATCAATCAGTTTTTCCTGTTCTTCTATTTCTTTAGGAGCAGTGATATTAGTAAGATGTACGCGCGAGCCGGCTTCATCTAAAGCATCTATCGCTTTATCGGGGAAGTTACGGTCTGTGATATATCGGTCTGTTAGTTTCACACAAGCTTCAAGGGCTGCATCTGTATAGTTCACATTATGATGATCCTCGTATTTATCCTTGATATTTTTCAATATCTGAAGTGTCTCTTCTGCAGTTGTTGGTTCTACAATAACCTTTTGGAACCGACGTTCCAATGCACCGTCTTTTTCAATGTTTTGGCGGTATTCGTCCAACGTCGTCGCTCCGATGCATTGAATCTCGCCTCTGGCCAATGCGGGTTTCAACATATTGGCCGCATCCATTGAGCCCGCTGCAGAACCTGCTCCCACAATAGTGTGGATTTCATCGATGAAAAGAATGATGTTAGGATTCTTCTTCAACTCGTTTAAGATAGAACGAATACGTTCCTCGAATTGTCCACGATATTTAGTGCCTGCGACAACGGCAGTCATATCAAGAGCTATCACTCGTTTGTCAAATAAGATACGTGATACTTTCTTTTCCACAATCCGTAATGCAAGTCCCTCAACAATGGCAGATTTGCCGACTCCCGGTTCGCCAATCAAAATAGGGTTGTTTTTCTTGCGACGGCTCAATATTTGTGCCAGTCGCTCTATTTCCTTCACCCGGCCAACTACAGGATCTAGTTTTCCTTCTTCGGCAGCTTTTGTCATGTCTGTGCCGAAATTATCGAGTACAGGAGTATCATTAGCCGGCTTTTTTTGTGCCGGGCGTGCCTGCTGTTGTGCTGCATTTGATTTATTGCCACTTGGACTCTGACGTATATCTTCGTCTTCATCCTCGTCCTCACTGAACCCCAGACCTGCATGGGTGTCTGGTTGTAAAGTGAGTTTGATTTTTTCGTATGTTACGCCATTGCTTTCCAAGACGTGGAAAGCTGCATTATCCTTGACCTTCATAATTGCTAACAAAATATGTTCAGAGTCAGCCGCAATGTTTCTCAATAACTTAGCCTCTAGAATACATAGCTTTAACACTTTGGATGCTTTCTCATTAAAGCTAATATTTTCGTCATAGGTGGTGTCATTTTCCGCATTGTTTTTCACAATGGTCTCCAACTGATTTTTTATGTCCTGTAAGTTTATTTGCAAATTAAACAAAATCTCGATAGCTTTTCCTTCACCTTCACGTATCAGTCCCAACAACAAGTGTTCGGGACCAATATAGCTATTTCGCAGCCTGTTGGCTTCTTCCTTGCTATACATGATGATATCGGACACTCTTTGTGTAAATTGATTGTTCATAAATTTATCGTCCTCCTAAAGTATAGTATTTATTTCCCAGTGTGCAAAGATACACATAATAACAATGCATACCATTGTTTTCTTATTTATATTAGCATAACAAAATGTATGCCAAGCTTTGACAGGCTAAATGGATTAAACAAAAATAAGGGTTATAGCGAACCATTCACAAAGTAAATGAGAAGTGGGAGTGATAATCACTATATACTATAAAATAAGGTATAGGGATACTTTTTACTTATATAAGTAAAAACATTTAATGGACTTAACTTTTTTATGGGTTTTGTTTCGTATGTCGTATAAAAGTAGTACTTTAGCGTGGTTTTTGGTAAACCAAAAAGATGTATAATTAATATTTGTTTAAATGCTAGAACAAGACAGAATTATAAAGATTAACATCGAAGAGGAAATGAAGTCGTCGTACATTGATTACTCAATGTCAGTAATTGTTGCGCGCGCCCTCCCGGATGTTCGCGATGGCTTTAAACCGGTTCATAGACGTATCTTATATGGTATGATTGAACTGGGAAATACCTCCGATAAAGCTTATAAGAAATCAGCAAGAATTGTAGGTGAAGTTTTGGGTAAATATCACCCGCATGGTGACTCTTCCGTGTATGGAGCTTTGGTCAGAATGGCTCAGGATTGGGCTATGAGATATCCGTTGGTAGATGGTCAGGGTAACTTCGGCTCTGTTGATGGTGACAGCCCTGCTGCCATGCGTTATACGGAAGCAAGATTAAAGAAAATAGGTGAAGAGATGATGCAGGATCTTTATAAGGAAACTGTTGATTTTCAGAATAATTTTGATGACACGTTACAGGAACCGACTGTCATGCCAACACGGATTCCTAACTTGTTGGTAAATGGAGCATCCGGTATTGCTGTAGGTATGGCAACCAATATGCCTACCCATAATCTTTCTGAAGTAATCGATGCATGTATTGCTTACATTGACAATAATGATATTGATATTGAAGGGCTTATGCAATATGTAAAAGCACCGGATTTCCCTACAGGTGGATATATATATGGTATAAGCGGGGTACGTGATGCTTACGAAACCGGACGTGGTAGAGTAGTGATGCGTGCTAAGGCTGAGATAGAAACTCATACTACACATGACAAGATCATAGTTAATGAAATTCCTTATAATGTAAATAAGAAGGAATTGATTGAAAATATCGCATCTTTAGTCAATGACAAGAAGATTGATGGTATTTCGTATGTAAATGATGAATCCGACCGTGAAGGTATGCGTATCGTTATTGATGTTAAACGTGATGCAAATGCTAGTGTGGTGCTGAACAAATTGTTCAAAATGACAGCTCTGCAAACTTCATTTGGCGTAAATAATATCGCTTTGGTCCATGGTCGCCCCAAAATGTTGAATCTGAAAGATTTAATCAGATATTTTGTAGAACATCGTCATGATGTGGTAATTCGTCGTACTCAGTATGATTTACGGAAGGCACAGGAGCGTGCTCATATTCTTGAAGGATTGATTATAGCTTCTGATAATATTGATGAAGTGATCCGTATTATTCGTGGTTCCAGAAATGTCCAGGCAGCCAAACAGGAATTAATAGATCGTTTTGAGCTGACAGATGTCCAGGCACAGGCTATTGTAGACATGCGTCTTCGTGCTCTGACAGGTCTGGAAAGAGAGAAGCTGGAAGCAGAATACGCGGAATTAATGGAAAAAATCCGCAAATTAAAAGCAATCCTCGCAGACAGAAATACACTTCTTCGCGTAATCAGAGAAGAAATTCTTGCTATTTCAGAAAAATATGGTGATGAAAGAAGAACTTCTATTGGGTTTGATGCTATGGATATTTCCATGGAAGACATGATTCCAAGGGAAAATACAGTGATCACCATGACCAAAATGGGCTACATCAAACGTATGACCATTGACAACTTCCGCAGTCAGAACAGAGGTGGAAGAGGCATTAAGGGAATGCAGACTCTGGATGATGACTATATCGAAGAACTGATGATGACCACCACTCATCATTATGTAATGTTCTTCACCAATACAGGGCGTGTATATAGACTGAAGGCATATGAAATTCCGGAGGCAGGAAGAACTGCAAGAGGAACTGCAATCATTAATCTTCTCCAGTTGATGCCAGGTGAGCGTATTACAGCAGTGATCCCGATCAACAAATTTGAAAAGGGACAGTATCTGATGATGGCAACCAGAAAAGGTCTTGTTAAAAAAACTCCGATCCAGGATTATGCCAATGTACGTAAGATTGGTCTGGCGGCCATTGCTCTGAGAGATGATGATGAGCTGATCGAGGTAAAAGCTACAGACAATAAAAAAGATATTATCCTTGTAACAAAATATGGACAGTGTATCCGCTTTAATGAAACAGATGTACGAAGCACAGGCCGAGTGTCCATGGGTGTGAGAGGAATCAATCTGACAGATGGCGATGAAGTGGTGGCAATGCAGTTGAATACTCAGGGATACTATCTGTTGGTGGTTTCCGAGAATGGCATGGGTAAACGTACTTCAATTAGTGAATTTACTGTTCAGAACAGAGGCGGTAAAGGCGTCAAATGCTATAAGATCACTGAAAAGACAGGCAATGTCATCGGTGCAAAAGCTGTAAACGAGGAAAATGAAATCATGATGATCACTACAGAGGGAATCATTATTCGCTTGCAGTGTGCTGATATTTCCATACTTGGAAGAATAACATCCGGAGTAAAACTTATTAACCTTTCTGATGGTGTAACTGTGGCAAGTTTTGCAAAAGTAAGAGAGAAAAAAGAAGAAAAAGAGGAAGCCCAGGAAGAAAGTGCTGAAACCGTTACTGTAGAAGAACAGCAGAACAGTACAGAAGAATAAAGGGGAATATAGATTATCATGGAGAATGAAAAAGCCAAGGGAAATGTACAGAAGAGATCTGGCACCGGCAGCAAAAAGACCGGACACTCCAAATCAAATATTAGAAGATCGGCGCTGGAAACCGGCAGGAAGAGATCTGCCGGGAATTCCAGAACAGGTATGCGTAATGTAAAATTAAATGAAACAGGTGGCGCAAAAACTGTTTCCAGAACAACGGGTACAGGGAAACCCAGATCTGGCTCCAGAAACAGAAAAAAGAAAACCAGAATTCCAAGTATCTATCTGGCAGGAGGAGCAGCTGTTGTTCTTTTGCTGCTTGTAATTATTTTTGCTGTCAAAAGCTGTGGAATCAGCCATAAGACTCCGGAGGGTGTGGTAAGAGGTCTGATAGAGTCGTATTCGTCCGAAAATGAGAAAAAAATCCGAAATTGCTATGGCGTAAAGACCGCAGATGAAAACCTGCAGCAGGAAATAGACGCTACGGTAAAATATTTTGAGGCACATAATACCGAAAAAATAGAGATCACAGACTGTAATTCTATTTACAGCAGTGGTCAGTATACTTATATGTATATTACTTATAATCTTGTGCAGAAAGATGGACAGAGTTATCCCTGTATCAGTACCTACATGACGCAAAAGAAAGATGACGGCAAGTATTATATCCTGATGTCTTCAGATATTACAGAAGATATGAACAAACAGGCAGCAGAAAAATATGCCCTGTTTATGAAAACAGATGCCTACAAGACTTATTCAACAGCATACGAGAAGTTTATAAAGAAAAATCCGGGATATGAAGACAAGATCGCGGCAAAACTTAAATAAAAAGGCTGTAGAGGAGCTGGTAATCTCATGAAACGAATTATAATGATGGTGTTGAGAAATATACTTTTTGTGCCCTATGGATGGTTCATGCTTTGTCGTTATGCCAGAAACGTAGATAATTATACAGAAGGAGAACGTTATGCTCTTCTGAAAAAGATAGACAGGCGGGCAAATCAAGGTGGAAATATCACCATCCAGACATATGGTGCAGAAAATATCCCTGACGAAAATGGATTTATATTTTATCCCAATCATCAGGGGCTTTATGATGTGCTGGCCATATTGGATGCCTGCCCGATTCCTTTCTCTGTAGTAGCCAAGAAAGAAGTGGGGAATGTTCCTTTTCTGAAGCAGGTGTTTACTTGTATGAAAGCTTTTATTATAGACAGAGAAGATATCAAACAGTCTATGCAGGTGATTCTGAATGTAACAAAAGAGGTCAAAAACGGACGAAATTATCTGATCTTTGCAGAAGGAACAAGAAGTAAAAACGGAAATCATCCTCAGGAATTCAAGGGAGGAAGCTTTAAAGCTGCAATGAAAGCAAAATGTCCGATAGTACCGGTGGCATTGATTGATACGTATAAGGCTTTTGATACTGGGTCTGTAGCACCTCTGACTGTACAGGTACATTTTCTGGAACCAATACCATATGAAGAATATAAAGAAATGAAGTCTACAGAGATTGCGGCAGAAGTAAAAAGAAGAATTGAAAAAAATATTCAGCAATCTGGTGGATGGGATTAAAAATCAGAAGAGCCTGGCATTGATTTGCCAGGCTTTTTTGCTACGCAAAAATAATTGCAAAAAAATAAAAATAATTGTAAAAAAGAGTTGACATCAGGATATTCATTATGTATAATCAATAATGCGTTTTGAAAAAGCGCGTCTTCAAATTGCATAAGTAATTATGAGTTCGGAGTCAGGAGAAGTACTCAAGAGGCCGAAGAGGTGCCCCTGCTAAGGGTAT
>OLOA01003438.1_pt1 | contig 12942 bp, 8 predicted proteins | sample 1672201 | NCBI WGS metagenome assembly OLOA01 (sample SAMEA3136658, study PRJEB25190) | human gut metagenome
TTCCGGAGGGTGATACCGGTGACACATCTGACCAGTGGGCTCAGGAGCAGCCGGAAGATATAGAAGAGGATGGTGCAAAGACCAGATTTGAGGGTATGCTTGATCAGGCCAGAGACACAGTAGAGAGATATCAGCAGACCGGTGAAACAGATGACTATTATATGGTATATAAGGATCCTAAGAAGGACTGTCTCTATGCAGTTTATGATGTGGACGGAGACGGCGAGGATGAGCTGTTGCTTGGCTGTTGGGATGAAGAGGCCCGCCAGGTGGAGCTTCGCAATATAATATATGAGGATACCACTACAGTCCATGAGGACATGACCTACTACTGCGGCGATACAAAGCTGGCAGTTTTCGTGAGACGGGAGGATGATTATGAGCTTGTTACATACAAGCATGATAGTGAGTATGACGATGACTCATATCTTAAGATATTACAGGATGGAACGTGGAGATATTATAATGTAGGCTACGTGGAAGCCGCAGACATCACTACAGGAAATGAAACAGGAGGAAGCTTCGGAGAGGTGAATTATAAAAACTGCGATCATGATTTTCTTATAGATCATATTAACGATGACTATTTCAGCGGTTATTATACTGAGATCTCCGAGGCACAGTGGAATGAAAAGCAGCAGGAATATTCATATACCGGGTTAGAGTGGAAGCCTTTATTTTCCGATGAAACAATATTAACGGATGATCCGTCCATACCTGACAGTGACGGAAGATTTTAAGACACACACCTGCGTAAACTTCGCATGTAAGCAAATTTTATACAGGTGTAAACTTCACACGGAAGAAAATTTTATACAGGTGTAAACTTTACACGGAAGTAAAATTCATACAGGTGTAAATTTCGCACAGAAGCGAAATACCTGCAAGTGTAAACTTCACCTGAAAACACTTCTCTTTGGTTCTTGTATTATAAGTACATCAGCAGGAGCTGAAAATACTTTATATATGATCAGGAGGAGAAGAGAAGATGAAGAGAATTGAAATCGCGCAGTACATAGCAGTAGGAGCAACATGTTTGGTGGTGATATCATTTATACTGGCGAAGATCACAGGAGCAAACTTTTTTGTGTCGCTGATGGGACTTGGCGTTATGGGAGGAATGGTTTCCTATTTCTTCGGAGGCTTTGGAACAGCAGTGAGGATGTCAGGAAAGATAGCAAAATGGGGCTGGCTGATACTGCCATTTCCATATGATATCATGACAGGAATCGTAGCATTTATATTTTCTATCATGATATTTATATTTGTGCCGATCATACCTGTAAGAAAGGCATACAAAGAACAGATGATGGAGTAAATAACCCAAGAGGTCCGGTATGGATAAAAGTACAGAAACGAAATACATAAAAGAAGAAATTGAAAAATGTGAGGAGCTTTCTGACCTTAAGGAAAGGATACTTCCAATGCTTAAGTCCCAGCAGGAGCTGTGGGCAGAGAAGATAAGGGAGGTCATAGAAGAGAGCGGCTGCAGCAAAACAGCATTTGCAAAGAAATGCAATGTGAGCCGGGTGGCAGTGGATAAATGGTGTAAAGGCGCGGTTCCGAGAAACCGAGAGACATTTTTAAGGATAGGCCTTGCAGCAGGCTATGACCTGGCAAGAATGAATCAGCTTCTTGCCAGATACGGCAGATATCCGGAGCTTTATTCCAAGAGCCTTGAGGACTGCGTGTGCATATATGTCATAAGCAGCCCCGGAGATGTTGATATGGTGGAGAGCTATGATTACATATTGGAACGGATCAGGACCAATATGGTGGAGGACGAGATTATGCCTGTTCCCGATATATGCACGGCACAATTTGCAGAGAGACTGGCGCAGGTTCATGGTGAGGACGCATTGGCACAGTTTATCTATGATAACATTGCAGCTTTTTCCACAGCGTACCAGAAGTTCTATGCATATGTGAAGATGTATGTAACTATAAATTATCAGAGATACTCATCAAGCATTGCCAATCTGGCGGACGGACAGGGGTGGTCCTCATCCCTTAAGCAGTGCGTGTCTGCCATAAGACAGAACAAATGGTATCCCACCAGAAATAAGATACTGTCCCTGGGACTGCACCTGAGTATGGATCGGGAGCAGATTGACGAAATGCTGACGTTGGCACACATGGAACCGCTGTGCGCCAAGAACCCCTTTGAGAGCGTGATCATCTTTATACTGGAGGATGCCAGTCTTAACAACATACTTGATACGGACTCGGAGGAATTTGACCCGGACGAACTGTGCAGGTATGCGAAGGAGGTCCTGAGCGGACTTGATCTTCCGGAGATTGATACATTCATATCGGAGCTTAATATTGATATGTAAGGATATATTGGAATGAAAAATAATCTGATTGTAATTGAAAATGGTCAATTAAATACTTATTTGCTTGATACCAGAGTGAGCTGGGAGGTGGGCAGGCTGTCAAAGGATAATACACCTGACATTGCCGTGCATGCCACAACTGTCAGCCGCAGGCAGGGCAAATTTCAGAATATGGATGGGATATGGTTCTACATGGATTACAATCCAACAAACAGAACCTTTAGGAATGGCAGGAAGCTTACCGGGGGGCTTAACGGAAGAGTGAGACCTGTGATGGTGTCTGACGGAGACTCATTTATATTTGGTGGCGGTGATGAGCCGATGGTGTGTCCCGGAACCGTGTGGGCTTTTTTCTCTGAAAATTCCTACGATACTCCATGGCGTGCTGTGGCAACGTCGGGTTTTGATAAGCTGGTAGTCATGGATGATGAAGCTGGTGGCAGAAAGTATCAGTATGAGGATCTCCATCCGGGCAAGGTGCTTGCGTGCCAAAAGGGTATGGCGATCTATATGGGAGATATAACATATGTGACGGGAAAGATTAAGCTTATGGGAGCAAAACGGAGAGGGCAGAAGCTGAGCGAGTGAAAGCAGAGGTTGTATACTCTCCAATGGTTGCTGCACCACAGGGGTATCAGTATAATGCAGATGCATTTGAGGCTGGAGGTGTGGATGAGGTGAAGCAGAAAGCGACACATAAGGAAGTAGCGAAGGTAAGGGAAGATAAAGCCAGATAGATGTGAGGACGTGGGAGAAATCCTGCGTCCTTTTTTTGTCGCCTGAAATGCGACACATAAGAAATGGTTCTTGTTATAATTATGGTAGCACATGAAATAAGAGGCGTTTGAATCTTTAAATGAATCTTTAAATGGTGCTAGATGATAGCTTGAGAGTCCGTATAATAGGACAGTATTTTTGATAAGCTTATAGTGGATTAATGGAAGTAATGGAAGTAATGGAAGTAATGGAAGAGTCATTGGTTATTCAATTGAAAAAGTATTCTGGTTTTGCATATTAATATGGCGAGCTCAATTAAATTATTGAAATCTCAATATAATTTGTGTATAATTAACATCGGTATTTTATACGATTTTCGTCTTTTGAGTTCGTGGAGGATCAATTGAAATGACAGTGAGTTATAAGAAATTATGGCATTTGTTACTGGATAAGAACATGAAGAAGAAAGATTTGCAAGAAGCTGCTGGATTAACTCAATATGCAATGTTAAAACTCGGTCGCGATGAAGATGTATCTACGGAGATATTAGGGAAGATATGTCAAGCATTAGAATGTTCGCCAGAGGAAATTATGGAGTTTGTATCAAGTGATAATTGAAGGCAGGTCGTTTTTTCATGAGAGTACCGTGGAATGAAGATGAAGCAATCATCATCGTTGATGCGTTTTATCAGTATAAAAATGGAATAATTAAAAAGAACGATGCTATAAAAAGTGTATCTGCTAGATTGCGTGAAATGGCAATAAAGAAAGGCCTTGAGATAGATGACGTTTATAGAAATGAGAATGGAATCACTATGCAGATGGCAATATTAGAACACATCTTTTCAAACGGTGAAAAAGGGTTGAGGAGTGGTTCCAAGCTTTTTAGAGATACCATGCAATTGTATGTAGATAATTATGCGGAGTTTGAATTAAAAAAGGAAAGAATTAAGAGTGAACCGATGAAAGAAAGATTTAGTAATTTTATTAGGTCACATTTTGCATATGGAATAAGAATTGATTCACCTATTGAAGTGATGAGGCTAAGGAAATTTTATAGCGAAGACTTTGGTGAAGAATGTCAAATGACAGATGAAGAAATAAAAAAGATGTTATTTGATAGTTGCTTTATTCACGATGGAAAGGGATTCATTATTGCTTCGGAAACAGAAGAAAGAATTCGAACAGAAATTGATGAATTGCATCGCCAAGGAAACGAGATTATTTATTATGATGAACTCTATGCAAAAAATGAAGAGTGGTTTTATGGCTTGGGAATTTTTTCAAGCGAGATGCTCAAGAGTTATTTAGGAAAAAAGTTTAAAGCTATCAATTGCAAGAAATCTTTTTTTGCTTGGGAAGCACTTACCGAAAATGAACTTTTGAAAAATAATATTACTTCCTTGTGGGGAGAAAATGTACTTCGCGATTATTATGGATTAAAAAATGATATGGAATATGTCCCTATTGATAAGATAAAGTATGCGCTTGCGAATAATACATGTTTTGTGTGGAACTCAGCTGAGACATATACCATTGAACATAAATTTGTTATTAGTGAAGACGAGAAAAATACTATTTTAGAATATGTTGCCAATAACATAAATGTAAAAGGAAATGTGGCGTTTGATGATATGCCGCTTGAAAGTGTATTTGAAGAAAATTACGAGTTATCAGATAATGCAATCTTTGCACTAGTTTACAATCTTGTACTGTCATCCAAATATGAACGTGCTAATCGAACTGTAACGATAAAAGGGCAAGAGAGTAATCCAGTTAAATTATTGGAGTTGTTCTGCAAATCTAAACGAGAATTATCTGTTGATGAACTGTTTGAGGAGTGGGAGTTGAAGACTGGAACGCATAGACAATCGACTCCGCTCGAAGTTGCGTACTCTACATTAATTCGCATAGATGAGAACAGGTTTGTAAGCGATGAACAGGTTTGTTTTAATGAACCTTCTATTGATGATGTGCTGGATACTATTATTTCGGGTGAAGCGATAGGTATGAAAGAAATTTCCTCATTTGCACTATTTCCGGAATGCAATTATACGTGGAATCTTTTTATACTCGAAAGCTTTTGCAGAAGATTTAGTAAGACATTTAAGTATATGGCGGTAACAACTAATTCTAGAAATGCTGGAGCAATAGTTAGGAAAGAATGTGATTATGATTATCATACACTCTTGGCACATATGATTGCGCAAAGCAATGTGAATCTTACAGAGGATGCAGTAATGGATTTTCTGGTTGAGAAAGGATTTGTTGGTAGACATTCTTATAAATATTTATCCGACTTAATCGAATTAGCATATGCTATAAGAAAGAAGGGAGAAAACTATTAATGTATACATATTCATACGATGAAGAGACAGGAGGGATACTGTTAAATACTACACCAACAGTATTTTCTAAAGAGCCTAGACCTGTGTATGCGGATGAATTGAATTTACTTGGATTTGATAAATATTGGAACTATGTAAATCAATCTGATACCCCATATATGTGGGCGGAATCAGCGCAATATATTTATAGAGGTAAGCCTGTAGCAAAACTAAAAGGTGGCAGTTTATATGATGCGCCGGAAATTGTTTTAGCACAGGATGATAATGGAAACGTCGTCGAGCCAGAGCCTAACGGCGGATATTTAAGGCCAATAGACATTCCAATGATGATAAATAAGAATCGGGAAATTATGGAGATAATTGAAAGTTCTACCGTAAAGAAGATTCTTGCTATTTATGAAAAATATAAGAATAAACTTGATATATTTCATGTGGCTTTTTCGGGAGGAAAAGACAGCGAAGTACTTTTGGATTTGGTTAGAAAAACCCTTCCCAAGAAAAGCTTTGTAGTTGTATTTGGCGATACGGGAATGGAATTCCCTGATACATATGAGGCTGTAGAAGAAACAAAAAAAATGTGTGAAAAAGAGGATGTTCCATTTTTTACATCAAATTGCCATTTTGAACCAAATGAATCATGGCATCTTTTTGGTCCGCCGGCAAGGGTACTAAGATGGTGTTGCAGTGTTCATAAAAGCGCTCCACAGACTAGAAAGCTAAGAGAAATTACAGGAAAAAATAATTATGTTGGACTGGATTTTGTTGGTGTTAGAAAACACGAGAGTACTGCTCGAAGTGAGTATGATTATGAAAACTTTGGGAAAAAGCAGAAAGGACAGTATAGTCATAATTCAATTTTAGATTGGACATCAGCAGAAATATGGTTGTACCTATACATGTATAACCTGCCAATTAATAAAGCATATAAAAAAGGTAATTCTCGTGCTGGTTGTCTTTTTTGCCCAATGGGGGGAGGAAAAGGTGATTATATTCAGAGAAAATCATATCCAGAAGAGATACAAGTCTATATAGATATGATTAAAGAAATGAATGCTAGAAATAAAGGTGATGAGGTTGGATTAACAACATATATCACTAATGGCGGATGGAATGCTCGTAAAAATGGTAGAGATTTAACTATTAATGAAAAGCATTATGATGAAAGTGTTAAAGGCGGGAAGCTGACACTTACAGTGACAAATCCGAAAACAGACTGGCTTGAATGGATAAAGACTTTAGGGGAAATACCATTTGAATATAATTATGAAGAGACTAAAGATGGTTATAGGATTATTGCACCAGCGTATATTCTAAAGAAATATCCAAAGGTGGCAAAAAAATTCAAACAGGTTTTTAAAAAATCTGCGTATTGTGTTGGATGTAGAGTGTGTGAGAGCAACTGCCCAAATGGCTGCATATCGTTTGAGAATGGACTAAAGATTGTGAATTGCATTCATTGTGGACAGTGTCATGAAGTAGATGATGGTTGTTTAGCGTATCATTCATTAAGAACATCTTTAGGAGGAAATGGAAAAATGAACAACGCAAGTATCAATTCGTTTGCTAATCATGCTCCAAAGCTTGAGTGGGTAAGAGAATTCTTTGATATGGGTAATGAGTATTGGGAATTAAATAGTCTTGGTCCAAATCAGGTTCCGATGTTTAAAAGATTCTTAAGAGACACCGGACTTATTGATAAGAATAACAAAACGACAAAATTATTTGATGTAATTGTTAGTATAGGATGGGAAAGTGGAACAGCTTGGGGATTAATTGCATCTAATTTTGCTTATAATCCACAGTTTAATTGGTATATAAACAATCTTGATGTTGGCACTATTTATCAACGTGATACTGTAAGTGATCTACTTATAAATGATGGAGTAAAGAAGAACGATGCTACATCTATCATTAATGCGTTTAAGAGATTTTGTGAATTGCCATTAGGAACAGTTTTGAATTGGGGTGCGGTTTATGAAAATGGCAGACAGATAGATTCTTTATATAGAAATAAATGTGCAATTGTTGATAACAGAGTAATTCTGTATAGTTTGCTGTTGTTTGTTGAAAACTGCGATGAAAATAAAGAATTTACTTTGTCATGGTTGATGGATGAGTTGGTGGATAGAAATGGAGTTAGCCCATCGAAAGTGTTTGGCCTTGATTACGAGGAAATGAAATCTGCCTTGATGGGACTGTCACAGAAGTATCCAGACTTTATCATCGCGTCATTTACTAATGATTTAGATAAGATTTCAATTTTACAAAAAAAATCTGAAGATGTTATTTCGTTGTTTGAGGAGGAAATGTAATGTCAACACAAGAAGTTGGAAAGTACAGACAGTTTTTTGATGTAGATGAAAAATATTTTCCTTGTATTGACGACTCTGCGATTGAAGCTGGAGCTCCATGGGAAAATACATATCCGCATGAAACATTTATAGAACTGTTAAAAAATGTTGAGACAATGTTGGGGGGGACAACAAAGCGCTCTGTTTGGATTCATGGTGCATATGGAACTGGTAAGTCGCAATGTGCTTATGCCTTGAAAAAGATACTTGAGGTTCCGGAAGAAGAATTGAAGGCATACTGGAACCAATATGAAGCATTAAAAAATAATCCAGATTTGTTGAGTAAAATACTTGGACATAAAGAAAGAGGTGTAGTAACTGCTTATCGATATGCATCGGGAGGAATAACAACACCGAGAGATCTCTATTATGCGATTCAGGAAAGTGTAAAAAAAGCTCTGATAGAGAATCCACAGATAACATATCTTGGAGAGAATACTCTAAAAGAAAGTGTCATTGCTTGGATAAAGGATCATAAGGAAATTTTTGATATCCTTCTGAAGAAACCAGAATGGGTGGCTACTTTTTCCCAATCTACTTCTGATGAAGTAATAAATACTCTAGAAAAATCTGCTGATGTAAAGAGCTTAATGGACAATATCTTTAAGTTGGCAGATAAAGAGGGAATAACAGCTATGTCTTTGGATGGCGACAAGTTAAAGGCGTGGTTGAAAGATGTGATTGAAAAGAATAATACGAAGATTGTTCTTGTTTGGGATGAGTTTAGTGGATTTTTCAAACAAAATAGAAATTCATTAGATGAGTTTCAAAAGATAGTTGCTTTATGTCAAGAAGCACCTTTCTATTTTATTGTTGTTACACATCAAACAGAGTCAATTATCAATAGTGATGATTCTACATGGAAGGTTGTTCAGCAGCGATTTAACTTTTCGCAGATATCATTACCAGATAATATAGCATTTAACTTGATTGGACACGCATTTAATGTTAAGCCAGCTGCTCAAGAAATGTGGAATATTTGTGCTGATGATTTAAACACTAGATTGAGTGCATCAAGATCTGCAGTTATGAAAGCAGCTAGAATAAGTGATCCTAAGGTTGTAAAGGATATTATGCCTATTCATCCTATGACTGCTCTTATTCTAAAAAATATCGCTGTCGCTTTTCAATCAAATCAGCGCAGTATGTTTGACTTTATTAAAATTGCGAATGCGGATGATACGCAGGCGTTCCAGTGGTTTATTGAAAAAACAGGGCCAAGTGATGATCATCCATTGCTTACCGTTGATATGTTATGGGATTTCTTCTATGTGAAAGGAAGAGATAATCTTACAGCTGACATTAGAATGATTCTCGACACATATCCTCAGCAGCAGAATCTTCGAGAAGATGAAAAAAGAGTATTAAAAACAATTCTAATTATGCAGGCTATAGATAAGCGTTTAGGTGGGATGATAGAGCTTTTGAAGCCTACTGAGCAGAATATTAGCTATGTATATGAAGGAATAACATCAGGGCTTGATACTCAATGTAAAAATATTGCGAAAGCACTTGCAACAAAAGGTATATTGGTTACATCTCCAATTGGAAATAACAAATATGCATATGGTGCGGCAGTTCTGGCTGGGGATCAGGCGAAGATAGATGAATTTAAAAAGACGATAAAACAGAATAGCACAACAGCAAAACTAATATCAGAGGGAAATCTTGATACAGTTTTATCGTTGCCACCGGCCTTAAAACTTAGATATGAAATGACACCGGGATGCGGAAATCTTGTTCCGGTAACAAATGCAGATTTTACAAGAAAAATAAATGAACTTAAAGATGCTCCGATGGATTGGCATTTTATAGCTGTAGTTGCTCTCGCTAAAGATGACAGTGAGGCAATTTCTTTGCGAAAACTTGTAAAAGAAGCTGCTCAAAATGATGACTATAGCAATATAGTTTTTATTGATGCGCTTAGTACTCCTTTAGGTGAGGATGAGTTTGATGCTTATATAGATTTTGCAGCTATGTCTCAGTATTATCAGGGAAACCCAAAATCTGCTACAGAAAACAAAATTAAGGCGCAACAAGTTCTTGCTGTAACATGGAAAAATAGAATCTATAATGGAAGCTTTACTATATATCATGCTGATTGTAGGGAGGGCGAAAAGGTAATTGGAGGACAAGCAGTTGCTGATGTTCTTCAGACAATTGTTACTACAAAATTTAAGTATGTTTTTGATTTTAATCGTGGAGTAAATGAAAACCAATTAAAAGTAACACAACTTAAATCAGCTGCAAAATGTGGAATAGTAAAAGCAACAAGTGGTGTAATGTCAAGGGCTGAAAAGAGCGTTCTTGCAGAAGTTTGGGAGCAGGACAACTATTGGACTAACCCTACAACATCAGGCTTAAATATTTCTATTATTAAAAGAGATATTGAGGCATTGATCGATGAAAATTTCAAGAAAGAAGGCCAAATTTCGATTGATGATATTTATAGTCATTTAGAGAGCGATTATGGTTTCGCTCCTTGTAATTTATCTGCATTCTTACTTGGATTTATGCTTAAAGAATACGGTGGAGAGCCATATAGATATTTGGATTCAAGCGGAAGCCATGATGTGATGTCCTCTGATAAATTATCAGAGATGATAGGTAACTATATCAATGGGAAATCCAACCCGACATATATTGTTAAAATGACACCAGAAGAAATGGCCTTTTATGAAGTGACAGAGAAGGCCTGGGGACTAGAGCCAAATGCATGTGCTCATATTAATCAGGCACAGGTGTCAGTAAGAAATAAAATGCAGTATTTACGTTTGCCAGTTTGGAGTTTGAAGAATGTAGATGATGCTGGTGTATATGATTTTGTAGAAAAATATATAGAGCTTATCCAAAAAGAGGGCAAAGAAGCTCATAAAGTGGCGTTGAGTATTGGTTCAGCGTCGGTAATAAAGCCATCATTGGGTGAAAACCTTGCTAAATTACTTACTCCAGAAAAGTGTCAGGAGGGAATGAAATACTACTTACAGGCATTTGAAGATGGAAAGCTATTAAGCCTGGCATCTGAAATTGGCGCAGAAGAAACGATGCTTGCTGATATTAGTCACCTGTTTTCTGTTGCATATTCTAGTCTTTGGAATAGTGAAATGGGCGAGGCTGAAATCCGGAAGCTAATTGTGGACTATACTTTCGTTAAGGAAACAAATACTTTATTAAACTGTAATGCGCATTCAAAAGCAGAGGCATTTGAAAAATGGAGAGAAAAACTTGAGTTTGCAATGTGTTCACACGAGGCATTGGAAGAGAAATTCGCAAGTTTAAAGGAAGTTTATTCTTTCTTATTTGATATTGTTACGAGAAAAGATATCCTGCCCGATCAAATGGAAAAGTGTACACAATCATTGTGCGAGCAAAGATTGGATGTTCAACATTATTTTGATAATGAAGTAGGTGTCTTTTATGAAATCTACAAGGCTTACTTAGATGATATATCTGTTGAAGAAGCTGCACAATTAAAGGTTCCACGGCTTATTAATGTGTTTAGGGAAAGTAAGACAGAAAGTAATGCTTTAGTTAAACAACTTGCTGATGAGTTCAGAAAGAACCAAACAAAGACTAAGTTGTTTAATCTTTGGAAAGAAAAGACTAACTCTAAAACGCCACGAGACTGGTCATATATGCATAGAACTCCTATTTTACTTATGGTTAGTAAGGAACAGTATGATGAGGCAAAGAAGGCATTTGAGGTCTTGAATCGTACGATGGCTACAGAAAAAGAAATTGACAATGCGTTGTTGCTGTTAGAAAATGCGAAGTTTTATGATGATCTTGGATCAGAAGAGAAGATAAATCATGCATTTTCAAATTTTCTTGGTAGATATAAAGGCATACTGAAGGATATTGATAAAGTACGAGATGCGTTGGAGAGATTATCTGTAGAAACTTATGAGTGGGATTCACATCCGGCTGTAAAGACTAAAATAGAAGAATTGGCAAAAGCAGAGTATGATGCTGGTGGCAGTGATGCAGTGGTTTCTAAAATTGAGAATATGTCTTCAGATGATTTAAAGAGCCATTTGATTAAATTGATAAAAAATAACATGAACATTGGGGTAGAGATTATAAACGAAGGAGAATAAATTCATGATATTGACAGCAATTGAGGAGTATTTTTCGTCGAGTCTTCACAAGCCATTTTTTGCTGTGGCAAGCGATGAGGAATATAAAGAATTAAAAATAAAACTCGAAGAGCATGGGGCAGATTTTATAAGATTAAGCGATTGCTGTCGTGATATGGATAAAAAGCCAGATCTTGATTTGCTCAGGGACAAGCTGCGAACAGCAGATGTTGATTGTAAAAGTAATAGAGTTGTTGTACTTGGATTAGCAGAGTATATGCTGTTAACCGGAGATGAGTATGCTTTTTTTACATTTGATGAATTAAAAGATTTTAATTTAGGCAGCGCCTGGGCAGTCATTTTACTAAGAGGTGATGCTCATATTGTAAAAAAAATTGCGACTGGCGATCCAAGATTTGATAATCGAAGATATTTTATTTCTAGAGATGCGATGCCTTTAGATTTTGATTTGATATTTTCCCCTTCAAATGTTAGTATGTTTGAAAATGATGGATTAAAGTCTTTATTAATCAAAATGGAAGACGGAGAAAGTGGTGAAATTGGATATAATTCCGATTTGGAATTCCCTGAGGCGACATGCAGAATAAGGGCGATTAAGGATTCATATTCTGCTATTTGTAAGAAAAATCCAGGCTTTGGAATTCCTAAAGAATTTGGTAATGATGAAAGGTGGGATTATTTACTTGAACAAGTTACAAAGCATGGTACGCTGGAATCTGTTTTTGATGTTAATGATTTTAAAGAAGATTTAGAAACGAAATTTCATGAAAGAATATCAGGTATTGCTAATACTTGTTGGCTTTATTTTATATATCTTTACGCAGATAGAATTAAGACTAAGAATTCTTATCTTAAATATGTTTTAGATAACTGCAAAGGATTTGAAGATTTTAAGAAAAAAGTTGTAAATGCGATAATAGAGATATTTCATAATGACCCACAATTTAAAACTTACTATTCCGAACGAAAAAGGCTTTTACTCGGATACCCAGAAGCAGAAATGGCTCGTTTTGTGAATGATAATAGAGTAGACCCGTCAGAGAGTATTTATAAACTAACGGATATTAGTCTTAATGAGCGTAAAGAAATAATA
>OLOA01003449.1_pt1 | contig 12919 bp, 12 predicted proteins | sample 1672201 | NCBI WGS metagenome assembly OLOA01 (sample SAMEA3136658, study PRJEB25190) | human gut metagenome
CGAGATAACCAGCCTTCATATTTTTCAACCAAAGCCCAAGGCAGGTCGTAATGATACAAAGTAGGGATGGGCTCGATATCGTTTGCTTTGAGTTCAGCAATCAAATCGCGATAAAATTGTAAACCTTCTTCGTTAACCTGATGATCGCCTTTTGGAAAAATCCGCGACCAAGCAATTGAAAAACGATAGCTAGTAAAACCCATTTCTTTAAATAAGCGGATATCTTCTTTGAAGTGGTGATAGTGGTCACTAGCGATGCTTGTATCGGCAAAGCCAAACTTTTCAGATCGGTTATTGTTAATAAAATCTTGTTGCGAAAGGCCCTTGCCGTGGGTGATCGCGGCACCTTCGACTTGGTAGGCACTTGTTGAAGCACCCCAAAGGAAATTCTCTGGAAAACGCTGTTTCATGTGGTCACACTCCTTTAATCAGATAGATGATGGCTGGTTCGACGAAACGGCATCGGTCAACACAACTTCAAAAAGTTCAATCATGTTCTCGGTCATACTGATCTCACTGGCAATGGTCATAAGATGATCTTGCGCGTGAGTAAATAGCAGCGATGGCTCATAGTGCCGTCCTGCGGCTTCGTTTTGAATGATTTCTGTTTGTGCTTGATGGGCAAGCGTTATTTCTTTCTTTGCAGAAGCCAGCGCTTGGTAAGCTGCTGCTAATTGCTTGTTCTTGGCAAGCTGAACCGCTTCGAGTGCTTTGTTGCGACCGTTGCCTGCATAAATGATAATTTGCATGGCAACGGGAATGAGAGGACTCTCGTTGGTGTCTTTTTGCGTCATCACTTTTCTCCTTGTCATAGTCCGATATGCGAATGATTAAACTGCCGGTTGTAACTGATTTTCTTCTTGGAGGACTTCCCGTTCGTAAACTTTGAAAAATGGATACCATGTTGCTAGATAAACGACAAAAAGCAGTACGTACCAGATGATGGCGCGAAAATCTTGCAAAATAATAACACTGGAAATTGGTGCGGGAATCTGCGCAACTTGCATCAAACTAGCCGGAATATTCAGCAAGCCGCCTCGCATGACCGCCCAAATGACACAACTGCCGATAATTGAATTGAGCCACATTGGGATCATCAGTATAGGATTCATGACAACGGGGGTACTGAAGACAATTGGCTCGTTAATATTGAATAGCGATGGGCCAAGGCAGATTCTGCCGATGGTTTTCAATTTGGCGCTTCTTGAGAAACACATCAGGAGATTCAAGGTTAAAGTTGCACCAGTCCCACCCATCATGATGAGCCCAAGGCTATAAACGGTTTCGTTGGTGACAATGTTGACGGCGTTGCCACCATTTTTAACCGCCAAAGCGTTTGCCGCGATGCCTGCAATGAAGATAGGGTTCTGCAAAGCTGTCCATAACCAAGTTGAGATCCCCATAGAGTAGAAAAAGGCAGGAATCAAAACCAACAGAATCAAGCCGGGAAGTGATTGGCCAAAATTTTGAATTGGCTCAAAAAGATTCAAAATAACTTGGAAGACGTCAATCTTGAAGGCGAAGATGAAGGTCGCAAACAAGGCTAGACTGATAAAAATGGGGATGATGTTGTTAATCCAATTAGCCACGAAATCTGGCAACGAGCTATTTTTTAGAAAATTCAGCTTGCTGTAGAAGTGGAAGATGACGCCAATGGCAACGCCGAATAGAACGCCAATCAGGATGCCTGTCGGGCCAACCCTACCTAAATCGTAGACACCTTGTTTCTCGCCGATTGGATGAAGTGTCATCATCAAAACGCAGATTGACACGATTCCTGCTGTGGTGGCGTATTGTGGATGTCGAAACTTTTCCATGAATTGATGACCAACCATGAAAGCCGCAACCAAACCAATCATGCCGAACGAATAATTGGAGATATTCGTTAAGTCAGGCAACTGCGGAATATAGGAACGAAAAACGTTGTAGAAGAAGACCACTGATCCAGTTAAAATAAAAGGAATGAGATTCTGCATCGCACTTGAAAGTGCAGCGATAGCAGGCATTTGGGTGAACTTTTTGGCTTTAGGGGCAAAAACGTTAGCCAACCAATCCATGAATATTTTCATTATTTTCCTCCCGGCAGCTTTCTTTACTCTGCCAGCCGATTTGCAAAAGCAATGAGGCCAGCGCCATCGAGACTGCCGTAGATGTCTTGCGGAATGACGTCGACGACAACATTGAAAGGTTCGGCCTGTTTCGCGAGTTCATCTTTTAACGAGGCGTAATGCGGGCCCAGTAATAAAATGTCGATATCTTGAAAATACTGACCAATTTCACTTTCACTTTTTGCTTCAATGGAGACAGCCTGCCCTTTCTTTTGTGCTGCCTTGCGAGCACGCTGAGCAAGAAATCCGCTTGACATGCCAGCGCCGCAGCATAACATGATATTAACCGCTTTCATTTTAAACACTCCTTTCTTATTATCGCGAATGAGGAGAAATCGGCTCAACTAAAAAAATGCACCGTGACAGTGCAAATGGTTGACGAATTGTTAGCGGTTGCGTGCAAGCAATAGGCTTTTTTGAATTTTGGGAGAACCGGTTATAAAAAGACCGGAAGGGAGCAAGATGCTAAATAACAACCAGCAACGGCTATTGCAACTGTTATTCGAATCCAATCAACCACTGACGGCTAATCAGTTATCAGAGAAGCTTGGTTGTTCAGTGCGAACTGCCAAAACTTATGTTGCGCAGATTAATCGATTAGCGGCGGAGCCACTGATTCTATCGTCACGACAAGGGTACGTGGCTTTAAAAACTGAGGCTAAACAATTATTAATTTCAACAAACAATGCAAGTGATATCCCACAAACCTTTCGTGATCGTGCTTTTTACATCATCAAACAAAGCATGATTCATAAGGCGCAATTGGATGTCTTTGACTTGGAGGAAAGCTTATTTGTTAGCTATGGAACTTTAAAAAATGATATTCAAAAGATCAATCAGATGTTTTCGAAATCTGGCGTTAGGGTAGTCATTCGCGATAATAAAATTCAGGTTACCGGAAATGAAAAAGACAAACGCCGACTGATTTCGCATTTCATTATGGAGGAAGCACCTCATCATTTCGTTGATCGATCCTTGCTCACACAAAACTTTAATCGTACCGATGTTGAACAGATCGAGCAAATTATCAAAGAAGAATTAGCGCCATCAACATTAAAACTCAATGATTATGCATTGATAAATCTCATGATGCATTTATTGATTATGATTCAATCCTTACATCACGACGATACATTGCTATCCCGCGATGCCTATAGTTCATGGCTAAACACGTATGATGCGGCTATTGTCACGAAAATTATTAAACGTATTGAGAACGTTTTTAACCTTATTTTAAATAAACATGAGCGTGAAGAGATCCACATGTTGTTTCATGCTAATGTTGACCATTTACCGCTAAGTGATCGTGACAAGTTAACCACAACTGTTGGTGACAACATTGTGCGAGCGATGAGCTCATTATTTGCAGAAGTCCAACACATATTTGGGATTGATCTAGATAACGATTATTTCGTTTTTCCGTTCAGCTTGCATCTCAACAAATTATTTTCTCGCGCCATGCAGGGATCCAGTCTGAACAGTCCGCTAACCGAATCTTTAAAGCAGGATTTTCCGGTAGTTTTTGAGCTGGCAGTTTTTGTTTCTTTTCGGCTTAGTCAATTGTTGCACATTCCAATCACGGAAGGCGAACGAGCATATATTGCACTGCATATTGGTGCTGAATTAGATCGCCAAAAGCAACACTCTGAAAAAATCAGAACAGCTATTTTTTCACCGAACTATATGAATTTGAACACGCAACTGTATCAGCATGTTTCTAAGCAATTTGAGCATGATTTGAATGTTGTTGCCTTGGTGAATGACCCTTCTGAGCTTGATAAGCTCGATGTTTCGCTGCTTATCACGACAGTACCTCAGGCTTCATCGATGGCTTATCGAGTCGTGACAATTTCGCCTTTCATGACGAGTAAAGAGAAAAGCACCATCATGGCGACAATTGAGGAACATCGTCGTAACGTACAAAGGGATTTTTTAAGACGCTATTTTGATATCTACTTCGGTGAGCAATTCTTCTTTACATTGCAGCCAATCATGCAACGGGATCAAGTTGTGACCTTGATGTGTGATCAACTGGAGCACCGCCATATTGTGTCTCCAAGTTTTCGACAGCATGTTTTTGAACGTGAAGAAGCGGCTGGTACTGCTTTTGGGACGGTCGCTCTGCCACATTCTGTGTACATGGAAGCAAGGCAGACAACTTTTAGTGTCGGCATAGCGAAAAACTCAATTCGTTGGGGAGAGCGACGTGTCAATATTGTCGTTCTTGCAGCTATTAGTCAAAATGATCAACAGCGCTTTATGCATTTGTATGAAGCCTTAATCACGATGTTCAGTGAGCCGCAAGTGGCGACTGCCCTTGCACGTGTTAGGAATTTTGAACAATTTAAAAATGTCGTCAAAACAAACATGTGAGGTGGCTTATTGCCCTAGTTTTTATAACATGATGTGTCAGCATACTGAGCCTAAATTAAAAAGTGGTTGACCACATTAGCAACAAGCTAATGTGGTCAGCCACTTTTTAATTTTAGCGCTAAGAATCACATTTCGGCCACAGAACAATGCTCCGTACTTAAATCTCGAATTCTGCGTTTAAGGGTAGCCGTGCTAATACCGGTTTCTTTGGAAATTTGTTGATACGTCTTACCGTGCATATGTGCATCGAAAGCTTTCCTAATTTGTTGGTCACTATAAAGCTTTTTGCGACCTTCATGGTAATTGGGATTATGTGCTCGAGCGTATTTTTTCCATTCTTGTGTCCGACTAATAATCAGGTCTCGTTCAAATTGGGCGAAAGCCGAGAAAACGGTGAATATCAGTTTGCCGGTCGGTGTCTCGTCAATGAGACCAACATTCAGGATGTGTATCCCAACATGATGATCAAACAATGTCTGCATGACATCCAATGCTTCACGCGTATTCCGCGCAAAGCGATCTAACTTTGTCACGACCAAGATATCACCAAACTGCAACTTAGATAATAACTGTTTAAAAACCGGCCGACCCGTGGTCGTGCCGGTGTATTTTTCCTGATAAATTTCATCGACACCTGCTCTACGCAGTTCTTCTATTTGTGACTCAAGACGCTGGCCTTCAGTGCTGACGCGTGCATAGCCATATCTCATCAAAACACTCCTATCATCAAGGCCGAATTGTATCACAACTTGAAAGATTAGAGCCGAAAGCAAGAACTCCCAAAATTATAGCATAAAAATGTTTTATGGAAACAATTAGAATTAAATAACTATCGGTATTTATCGTTGAGGCTGTTTCTTATTTGTTATTAAGTGGACAAAAAGACTGGCTCTTAAGTGTCGAGTTGTAAGCGCAAGAACAATTGCAATGTCAGTGGCTAAAAGTTCACCTGAGAGGAGGGTAAAAATGTGACGAAGATGACAGCTAAAGTGGCGAGAACTGGGCATTTGTTCGCGGTCTTATTGATTTTGATGAGCATGTTAACAGGCTTAGTGACAAGTGGCAGTTCAGTTGTGACAGCCGCTGCTAACATTCGCCCAACCTATCAAACCGATGCTAATGGTACCTATCCGACAAATTCGTGGCAGGTCACGGGACAACAAAATGTAATCAATCAACGTGGCGGGGATCAAGTTTCAGGGTGGGATAACAATACAATATGGAATGGTGATGCGACTGATACCACGAATTCTTACCTGAAATTTGGTGACCCCAATAATCCGGATTATCAGATTCGAAAATATGCTAAAGAGACGAATACCCCCGGATTGTACGACGTTTATTTGAACGTCAAAGGCAATACCCAGCAAAATGTGAAACCTGTAGATATTGTCTTAGTTGTTGATATGTCTGGGTCAATGGAGTCAAAAAATAATGGCGGCACAGATCGAGCTGGTGCCGTTCGTACTGGCGTTAAGAATTTCTTGACTTCTATTCAAAACGCCGGTCTGGGTGATTACGTCAATGTTAGCTTAATTGGTTTTTCTAGTCCCGGCTATATCGGTGGCGGCAATAAAACCACTGGACCGGGTTATATTCGCGTTGGATTAGGCAAAGCAGGAAATACCAGTCAGCAACAAGCGATTAATAGCGCATTGAGCCCAACTTTTAATGGTGGTACGTATACGCAGATTGGTTTGCGGCAAGGATCAGCCATGCTGAATGCGGACACCAGTGGCAATAAAAAGATGATGATTTTGTTAACAGATGGTGTGCCGACTTTTTCTGATAAGGTAAAAAATTCAGTGGTTGAAAACGGCACATTGTATGGCACTAACTTTGGAACTACCAGAGATGAACCCGGCTATACCGCAGAACTTAAAAATCCGTACATCGATAGTTCAGGTGATTATATATATGATACTTGGCCAGCAACATTAGGTGAGGCTAAGAAGGCAAAAGATAGCGGTAATGTGGTGCACGCTTTAGGCATTCAACTGGCTGGCGACGACGGCTACTGGTCGGAAGGCTACATGTCAGACGAAGATGTGCGTCAAAATATGGAACTTATTCCCACTTCACCAGATCTATACGAAGATCCCGATAGTGCCGATGCCGTTGAGGCTTATTTGAATAATCAGGCAAAGGACATTGTCAAAAACTTTAATACTATCATTGACGGCACGATCACAGACCCGATTGGTACGCAATTTCAATATGCGAACAACCAGGCGACCGTTACGAGTGTCGGCAAGCAAACTGTGCCAGCAAGTGAGTTACCAAGTGCGACGATCCAAGATGGTCAATTGACGGTGAATCACATGAACTTGGGTCAGGATCAGGAAGTTCAAATCCATTATCAAGTACGGATCAAAACAGAGGATGCTGGCTTCAAGCCTGATTTTTGGTACCAAATGAATGGTGAAACATTGTTGACACCAAAAGCGGGCGCTGCCGCTGTTGACTTTGGGATTCCTTCAGGCAGGGCACCAGCAACTACAGTTTATGTGCAGAAGCAATGGCGCCAGTTAAGCAATCAATCGTTACCGGATACGCTCAACGTCACGGTGCAGCGAAAAGTGGCTGACGGTTCGCTTGATCCAAATTGGCAACAGACCTTAGTCCTTAAAAAAGCTGATAACTGGAAAGCTAGCTTTACGGCACCTGCGTATAACAATCAGGGTAAAGTTTTTCATATGTCGTTAAGAGTGAAGATGCCTCGGGAATTGATTTGAGTTCGTTTATCAGTTCTCAAAATATGGATCAGCAAACAGCAACGTTGACTTTGACAAATCAGCAGTATGGTTTTCAATTTCAGAAAAAAACAACCGATGGTACTGATTTATCAGCAGATCAGTTGAAGGCCATGCAGTTTAACTTAACCCAGTACAGCGATAACAGTTTTCAGCAGGCATCCAAAACCAACGCCATCACGTCAACGGATCTGCAGGCACTAGCGCCGGGGTATTACGGTATTCAGGAAGCTGCAGCACCTACAGGTTATCAACTTGATGGGACAACGTATCTTTTTCAGCTAACGTCTGATGGGCAATGGCAATACCATGGCACAAAGGACAATGTGACATCAGGGAGTGTTATTAATGGCCAGCAGACTTTGAATCCTGTTGGTGATAAGTCAGATGATTTTACGGTGACCGGGGATCACCAGCAAATTCTGACGCTGACGAAATATGATGAACCAAAGCCATCCATGACTTTGCGGGTCATCAAACAGGATAATCAAAGCCAATATCTTGCAGGTGCAGCGTTCACCCTGCAACCAAGTGCTGGCGAAGCTGAGACGATAACATCATCGGCGACATCTGAGGGACAAGCGTTTGCGACAAAATTAGTTGCAGATGGTACCTATACGATGTCAGAAACAAAAGCACCAGATGGCTATCAAAGCAATCCTGCAAAGATTGCCATTCAGGTAGCTACGACTGGTAAAGAGGCAACCGTCACGATTGACGGTGAGGCATTGAAGCCGGGCGAAAGTAAGAACGGATACACATTAGCGATTGATGGCAGCACGATCACTTTGCAGGCGATTAATCAGCCACTTGCAATTTTGCCACATACAGGTGGTCAGGGCTATCAGCGATTGCTTGGTATCGCACTGGGATTGATCAGCGCAGCGTTCCTTTTATTACTGGTTGTTTTGATAAAGCGACGGGTGGTGAAGCAACATGACTAAATCCTTCCGTCCGTTAGTGATTTTGACCTTTTGCTTGGCACTACTAGTCAGTTTGGCAACGACAACGTTGCAGCAGACACAGGCGGCAACTGTGCCGACCACTGTTGATGTTGTGTTGCATAAGCTGTTGTTTAAAGATACCTTGCCAACTCAACAAGCAAATAACGGGACAACAAAACCCGACTTTTCGCAGATGTGCCGTTAAACGGTGTGACGTTCACAGTTTGTGACGTGACCGCTGACTTTTGGCAGCTTGTCTCCAAAAATGGCGGTGCGATTGAAGCAGCACAAACGACGTTGAGTCAAGATAGCTATCAGCCTGCGAGCTCCAGCCTTATCGCACAGGTTGTGACGGCTGGTCAGGGAGAAGCGTACTTTGGCGATTTACCACTCCGACAGGGGCAGCATGCTGCGGTTTATCTTTTTAAAGAAACGGCGGCACCTAAGAATATTGAAGCCAGTCAGAATCTTGTGGTTGTCATGTCAAGCAACCTTCAACATGGGAATCAATCACGCATTGATTTATTTCCTAAGAACAAAATGGTAAGTCGTCACACCGACGCCCCAAAAAAAGTTCCAAAGAAAACACGTCAATTGTTGCCACAAACGGGTGATACAGTTGCAGCTTGGCTTTCAACGCTCGGGTTGATAATTTTCGCGACAGTACTTGCTTTTAACATGAAAAAACAAAAAATTGATAATTAGGGAGAAAAGAATGAAAAAGACAATTGCCAAGAAAGTGCTGACATTAACCAGCACGATCCTAATGACATTACTGATGGTTCTCGGGTTTAATGGCACTCGGGTTCAAGCAGATACGAATGATACGACAACACAAAATGTTGTCCTTACTAAATACGGGTTTGAAAAAGATGTTACTGCCATTGATCGTGCGACTGATCAAATTTGGACTGGCGATGGTGCTAAGCCTTTACAAGGCGTTGATTTCACCATTTACAACGTGACAGCCAATTATTGGGCATCGCCTAAGGATTATAAAGGCAGTTTTGATAGTGCTTCGGTTGCCGCAACCGGTACGACTAATGACGAGGGGCAACTAACCCAAGCATTGCCAACCCAATCAACAGATGCCAGCGGTAAGACTCGTGCTGCTGTCTATCTTTTCCATGAAACCAATCCGCGAGCTGGTTATAACACGTCTGCCGATTTCTGGTTAACCTTACCAGCCAAGGCAGCAGCCGACGGGAATGTCTATGTCTACCCAAAGAATGTTCAAAAGACCACCTATGAGCGCACTTTTGTTAAGAAAGATGCTGAGACTAAAGAAGTGCTTGAAGGAGCCGGCTTTAAGATTAGCAATAGTGATGGCAAGTTTTTGAAGTTGACAGATAAAGATGGTCAAAGCGTCAGCATCGGCGAAGGATTTATCGATGTATTGGCCAATAACTATCGATTGACGTGGGTTGCTGAAAGCGATGCTACTGTTTTCACGTCTGATAAGAGCGGTAAGTTTGGCTTAAATGGATTTGCTGATAACACCACAACTTACACGGCAGTTGAAACAAACGTGCCGGATGGTTATGATGCTGCTGCCAATACAGACTTTAAAGCTGATAATTCGTCTAGCGACATTCTAGATGCACCAAGCGGTATTCTGCCACACACTGGTGGTACTGGCACAGTCATTTTTGCGATTTTGGGCGTTGCCTTAATTGCATTTGGAGCAGTTGCCTATCGCAAGCGCCGCAATGGTTTCTAAAAAGTTAATAAGATAAATGAGTCAAGCAAGAGCGTCGATGGCGCTCTTGTTTTGATATGGCGAGGTAATCAGAGTGACAAAACGAACACGTCGACCTTTAGGCTTGATTGATATTGTGATTGGATGCCTTCTTTTAGCGGGTTTTGGTGTTTTATGCTATCCATTTGCAAGTGATGCTTACGTTTCTTACCAAAATCAGCAAGTCATCGACAGGTATCGACAACAAGAAGCGCGGAAGAATCAGATGGTGTTGCGGCGGGAATATAACGACTATCAGCAAAAAAATAAACAGTTGGCAGCAAGTCAGCAAGTGCCCGGCGTTGCCAGTTTTAATCATGCCGTTAATGATCAAGGAACCGCAAAAACAGCGGCCAAACGCAATCAGCAAATCTTGACTCGTCAGACAGTTGCTCAGTTGACGATTCCCAAAATTGGTCTTAGTCTGCCGGTTTTTGATCATACAAGCGATTGGCTTCTACAATTTGGCGCCTGTTTATTGGATGGTACAAGTTATCCAACTGGTGGTAAAAATACCCATGCTGTCATTTCAGCGCATCGTGGTGTGCCAAACGCTGAACTTTTTACCCGAGTACCAGCGTTAAAAAAAGGCGACAAGTTTTTTATTAGCATAGGCAATCATAAATTGGCTTACCAAGTCTTTAAGCGCCAGGTTATTGAGCCAAGTGATACCCGGCAGCTAAGAATTGTGCCGGGACAGGATCTTGTGACCTTAATGACCTGCACGCCTTATATGATTAATTCTCATCGATTGTTGATAACGGGTCGCCGAATTCCTTACGTTAAGGCAGATGACGAGGCCTCAAGTTGGGCGGTTTGGTGGAACAAATTAAAGCTAATAGTCGCACTTTTAGGCGCGGTGATCATTTTAGGCGTGATCGGTTTCGTAATGCGCAGTTTGATGCTTGGCCGAAAGCATTATTTGCTGGAAGTACCGGCTGAAGCCACACAAGTCGTGGTGAAACGAGGTCGACATACACATTCTTTTAAATCAGATCAAACTGGGGTGACTGACATCAGCCTGCCTGGTAATCATTATCGAGTCGCAATTGTCACGCCACTTGGCCGGACTAAGTACAAGGCTTATGTCAAAAAAATTCGGGATAAAAAATTCACACTTAAACGATCTTGAGCGTACCTGTGTCATTAGATGACTCAGCAACTAGTCTATTTTTGGTATGGTCGGCTTTGACGGTGAGAGCATTCGCTACAGCAACTTGTGAATGATTTGGTATACTAAAGAAAACTTTAGTGATGCCAGATAGCAGCATATGAACGAGATCGGGTTCTGATCTGGGGAACGCGTTAAGGGGGCGAACGCTATGAAACAACTTGAGATCGCGCATTTGGACAAAGCTTTTGATCAGCAAGTTTTGTTTAAAGATGCCAGTTTCATGTTTAATCAAGGTAAAATATATGGCTTGTTAGGCCGTAATGGCTCCGGAAAGTCGACTTTATTCAACATGATTGTCCGCAACTTGCCACATGATCACGGGACGATTGCGGTTGATGCCGATGATGGTCGTGGGTTAATTACTGACTACGCAGATACAAGTGTGGGGATGGTATACACGCAACCGCACTTACCGCCGTTTACGACGGGGCTTGAATTTGTTAACTACTTTATGAGCATTAACCGAACGCGTCTTGAACAAGCACATTCGTCTGTGCAGGCGACCGATTTTTTCGAAATGGCTGGGTTGAGTCAGGCTGATGCGAATAAGCTTTTACGCGACTATTCTGAGGGAATGCGGAACAAGTTGCAGATTGTGGTATCGCTCATGCTAAGATCGCCAGTATTGTTGTTAGATGAACCATTGACAACAGTTGACGTGGTGGCGGCCCATGAGATGCAACAGTTGATTGTGGCGATGAAGGCGGAATCTGTGGTCATCTTTTCAACCCACATTATGCAGTTAGCCCAAGCTATTTGTGACGCTGTGGTGCTGTTGCATAACCAACAGTTGACAGAGCTTTCAGGCTTGGACATCCATAGTCAGGCGTTTGAGGATACCGTGATTGCTCGGCTAAGTGACGAGGTGCGGGCCGATGGTTGAAGCGTGGCGTTATTACTGGTTTCAAGCGCAAGTTGATGCAACGACTATGGTGAATGGCCTGATTTATTTTATCCGGCGGCTCCCAATATTAGGTAAAAAGATACCGACTAAGTTATATCGTATGGGTGCCGTAAAAAGTCTGATTGCGATTATCATGAGCTGCTTAATGTTCATGATGAAGCCACTGATCGCAATGCTTTTACTAGCGATGGATTTCTTAGTAGCCAATGCCTACAACGATTTTATCCATCCGTTACCGACAACGTTCACATTTCGTGCGATGGTGGCAGTGACGATCTATACGCTGGGTGGCCTACTGTTTCGGGGACTGGTCTCTCGTTATATTCCAGTTGATTTAAAAGCAATTAAATTAGCCGACTATTTTGTGCTCGATCGGCTTGCGTTGGCTCGTGGGCTGACGCGCATACAGCAAGTGATTGGCATCGTCCTTGGACCATTCTTACCGTTTTTTGGACTAACGATGATCACTCAAAATTATTGGATTTTATTCGTTGGTTTGGGCGTATCCGTTTTTAGTTGGTTCTGGCGCGGGTTTATCCCACGCTTGACTTGGTCGAACCACCGGCTGGGGATGATCGTACAAATTCTGTATTGGTGCGGGTTAGTGGGCGTGCCAATCACGCTCGTGTTGACCGGCAAGCTTACACCATTCGTGACTGGGTTGTTTTCGCCAATAGGCTTGATCATTTGCTGGATTGGGGTTTTCGGGTTGTGGTGGTATCAGTACCGCTTCTCGAATGATATCCCACTGTTAATGGCATCGATTCAACAGTCTGTCATAACTTTGAACAAGGTGGCGGCAACACAGAAGCAACAATTTTTGGCAACTGGTACCGCGATGCAGAAAAAATTGACCCTTGATACGACGGTTTCGGTCAAAGTGAACCAGCGACTTGGCAATAACTATCTCAACGCATTGCTATTC
>OLOA01003451.1_pt1 | contig 12918 bp, 12 predicted proteins | sample 1672201 | NCBI WGS metagenome assembly OLOA01 (sample SAMEA3136658, study PRJEB25190) | human gut metagenome
TCAGAAATGCTCCGCCTCCATATAACGATCCTCTGGTAGGAAACATCCAGATATTTCCCATGCCCACCGCCGAACCGATGCACGCCAGGATAAATCCCCACCGGGTGTTAAATGATTCTCTTTTTTTCATCACATCTTCTCCATTTGTTTATAGTTTTGTAACTGTTCATTCTTCCACAGAATTATGTTTTTTACATATTATAAATCGTATTTCTCAGCAACCGTGTCATCCGGAAAGTTCCTGAATCTTTTTTCTGTGTCATCATAAGGATCGTCATCTGATCTTGCGGTGCATTGGCAAAATAGCAGCCGAGCCAGCCGTCCCAGCCGTACTCTCCCTTGCTTCCCAGCGTTGTGGATCTGCCCGGGTTCACCAGCACACGCATGAAATTACCATAAGAAAATCCTTCCAGCCATGCCATACCTTCCCGTTCAAAGACTTCCTGCTGCTCTGCGCTCAGCACATGACCGGTCATAAAGCGTACCATCGCCGGACTGAGGATCTGTTTTCCCTTATAACTTCCGCCATTTAACAACATCTGTGCAAAATGAGAATAATCATCAATCGTAGACACCAGGCCTGCACCACCGGATTCGAATGCCGGGCGGCGATCCATCGCATTCCGGATGCCCAGATGATTACCGGTATAGAGTACCGACGGCTTTCCTTCGTTACACTCATACGTTTTCACCAGCCGGCTCTGCTTCTCTTCCGGTACCCAAAAGCCTGTATCCACCATTTCCAGTGGAGTGAAGATCTCTTTTTCCAGAAAATCTCCGAACCGCATACCGGAAACCACTTCCACAAGGGCACCTGCCACATCAGCGGAAGTTCCATAGCACCAGGAGCGCGCCGGCTGAAAGGCAAGCGGGATCTGGCCGAGACGGTTGGCAATCTCCACCGTACCATAAGCTCCTCCTTCTCCCTCATCAAGTCCCTGAATCACCTCGGCAAATAAGGCTTCTGTCTGTTTTCCGGTCAGATGATTGCCGTCATAGACCAGACCGGAGGTCATATTCACCAGATCCTGGATCGTGACATCCCGCCATGGCTTTTCCACATGTCCGTCTGCTGCAGCCACCATTTGTCCACAAAATCCAGGAAGATATCTACATACCGGATCTGCCAGATCGATCAGTCCCCGCTCCACCAGAATCATCACTGCAGTTGCGGTGATCGGTTTGGACATAGAATAGAGACGGTAAATACTGTCTCTCGACACCGGCTTTTTTGCCTCGATATCCGCATAACCGCTTTCCAGATACACGGTTTCCTTCCCTTCTTTTCTGACCATCAGAATCGCGCCCGGGATCTCTCCCCTTGCCACTGCATCATCAAGGATCCATTGCAATCGATTGATTTTTTCCTGTTCCATATTATGTAACCCTCCATATTATCTTCTCGCAGACTCTACGCTCTATTGTATACCAAAAAAGCCGTTATGCCTACGGTTTTTCGTACAACATAACGGTTTTTTGTATTTTTCTCTATATTTTTTATTTATTTTTTGTAATTCCCTGACCAATCAGATAGCATACAGCTGCTACCACCATACCATTAATGGAAGCAATTCCCAATTTTACAACATTTGCCACAACAGCTCCCAGGATCACACCGCCTACAGCGAACCAGTTGACCACTGCAGGTTTCGCGTCCGGATCTTCATACTCTTTCTTGTTCATAAAGTATGAAAGTACCAGAATGATACCTACCGGCGGCAGCGTACAGTTCAGGATGTCCAGCCATTTTGTGAAGTTATAATACAGCCATACAGAAAGCACCGTTCCGATGATACCGGATACCAGAACCATCGGTTTTTTCTTCTGATGAAAAATATTTGCCAGACCAAGACCTGCAGTATACAGAGCATTGTCGTTGGTTGTCCAGATGTTCAGACCAAGTACCAGAACTGCCATGTAGAACAGATTCAGACGGATCATAACCTCGAAGATATCATTTCCGCCTACGAAAATATAGGCAATTGCTCCGAAGAAGAACATCAGGGAGTTTCCGATAAAGAATGCCACGACCGTTGCGATCGTTCCTGTCTTCGCGTCTTTGGCAAATCGGGTAAAGTTCGGGGTTGCAGTTCCACCGGATACGAAAGATCCCACAACCAGACCGGCACCGCCAAAGACTGTGAGAGAACCGCTGGATACGGCGAACTGATCCACGATCGTTCCGTTGCCCTGACGGATCGCCATGACCATAGCCACTGTACCGAGTACTGCTACCAGCGGCACTGCAATATAGCTGATCACCGTCAGAGAATCTATACCAAAGTAAGCGGAAGCTGTCATACACACACCGGCTCCGATAACAAGCGCCCACATGGCAGTTTTACTGTCACCGAATAATTCTCCTGCTACCGGAATCGCAAACATGGCGATACCAACACCGAACCAGCCGATCTGTGTAAAACTGATCATTGCAGAGGAAAGATAGGAACCTTTCTCTCCGAAGGCTTTCTGCGCCAGCAGATCCATGCTCATACCTGTCTTCGCTCCGACATAACCAAGAAGTCCGGTGTACAGACCAAGGATTGCTCCACCGAACAGCAGAGATTTTAAGAATCCCCAGAAATCCAGTCCTGCTGCCAGCTGCTGACCTGCCCACATACTCGCGGAGAAGAAGGTAAATCCCAGCATGATCATAAACATGGTCACAAATCCCTTCTTTCCTTCCTCCGGTACGACGCGATCCGCGTAATCGATGTCTACTTTCTGTTCTGTCTCTTTTTTCATTTGTTTTCTCCCGTCTCAGTTTGTTTCCATAACCTTATTTGTCTTTCGGCTGATTCCATTACAGAATATATTTACGCAGTGCACCGGTAAATTCATCAATCCGCTGCTGCGCCAGTTCTTCTAATGTAATGTTCTTCATGCTCTCCACATATCCCTGTTCCTGGCGATACAGCCATTTTGTATCTGCCGGACGGATCTTTTCATAATGGTTTGCATGGATCCAGTCTTCGTAACTGATCGGAAGTTCATAACCGAGTTTTTCTTCCAATAAAGTTCCAAAATCAATCTGACCGGCGCGCTCTTTGATCCCGTTCCAGAACTCCAGCACTTCTTCTACATGCTCATGGATCTCGTAACGTCTCGCCCCGCCATCATAGATAATACATTTTTCAAAAAGAGGGCTGCACATGGAAAGTGTCTCCCGACGGAATTCCGGAGCCACGATACCACCCTTCCAGTAAAAGTCCACATTCGGAAGATTGATGCCGGATACACCCTTATCTTCATACATACCGAAGATTCCTTCATAATATACCGTGATAAATCCTTCAAATTCCGGCCAGAACTCCCGAATATCCCGGGTCAGATCCTCCAGGATCTCGATACCCTTCGTTCCACCAATCGTAAAGATGATAATATTCCGAAGTTTTGCTCCGTGATTCCGGTAAAAATCGGTCACATAACGCAGACAGTGGATCAACGTCTCTCCACTCGCAATGATATCTCCGATCATCAACGTGCTGTCCGGTACCATCGTCAGCTTACTGTATTTAATCTCCAGTCCCGCAATCTCTTCCTCCTGAAATACACGCTCACTGGATAAGAAACTGATATCATGCACACGAATGTGCTCCCGGTAGCAGCTCTCCTCCAGCGGATAATTCAGCGCACCGCGAAGAATCGATAAGATATTCGCTGTTGTCACTTTCTTCTGTTCTTTCAGATAATATAACATCTGAGAAGTCGACGGAATCAGGCAGTTATAAACCTCATACCCGACAATCTCCGGTGTGTTCAGAAGCTTTCTCGTCTCCGCCTCCGAAACCACATAATACTCATTCAGATAATCTCCGCCATCCAGCCGATAGCAGGCAACACCCTGCTCGTCAAACTCCGGCATCAGTGTCACGTTTTCCCAATCTTTCTTCATATACTTATCCTCTTTTTCATAACCGCCATCCCACAGTCAACCCACGATCCGCCGGTTACTTCTTTTCTATTTTCCATTTCTCACCCACCAACTTTTTCAACCAGATGGGCGTACTTCTTGAATATATTACAGATATTCCTTCCCCCCGTCAAGACCTATTTCAAAACAAGCAAAAAATCACACCGTTTCCGTCGATTCCGGCTGCTTTTCCTCATCCACATGGTGAAATGTCTCCTGATTTTCTGCTGAAAATGTATCGGTTTTTCTTTGTTTTCTTTCGAAAATGTGTTAGAGTCATACCATACGCGAATACATCCCGAAATCTTTCTATTTCTGTATCCGCATCTTTTGTATACAATGGGGGATTTTATTTTGGAAACTGTAGAAAAAGAACATAACCGTATGGCGTTAAATGTAGCGGCACTTGCCGGGGATATCCTGCTGGCGAGCGGAGCGGAGATTTTCCGTGTAGAGGAAACCATCAACCGGATCGCCCATGCCTACGGCATCGACTCGTGTGATCCGTTTGTCTTAAGCAGTGGTTTCTTTCTCACGGCTGACAGCAACTCGGATCAAAACTTTGCCTGGGTACGCCACATCCCGTTGAGTGCTACCCGGCTTGACCGTGTCACTGCGGTCAACCAGCTCTCCCGTGAGATTGAACACGGATTCTATACACCGGAGGAAGCCTATCAGAAGCTTCAGGATATCCAGCAGATGCCCGCCAAACGGAATCTCTGCCAGATCCTTGCTTCCGGCGTGGGCAGCGGATGCTTCTGTTATCTCTTCGGCGGCGATCCGGTAGACTGTATCGTGGCTTTTATCGCCGGACTGCTGCTGTATGTCTATCTGCTGTGCGTGGTAAAAGGACAGCTTTCCAAAATCGCAACGAATATATCCGGTGGCATGTTTGTGACTTTCATCGCCGTCCTGATCTATCAGTTGGGACTTGGACATCATCTGAGTGAGATTATCATCGGTTCCATCATCCCACTGGTTCCCGGTGTGGCGTTTACGAATGGCATCCGCGATATCGCCGACCAGGACTATATTGCCGGTGCTGTCCGCATGCTGGACGCACTGCTTGTCACGTTCAGTATCGCGATGGGCGTCGGTCTTGTAATGATCGGGTATCACCATTTTGTGGGCGGTGCGATTCTTCCATAATTCGTAACTTTTTATGTCTATAATTCCATGCAGTTTTTGTCATCCCGGTGGATTTTATAAAACGAGATAATATACGCTTCGCGAAGCTTACCCGTTATCGCGGCAGTCATCAGGCTCTTGTACAGGCACGGACCTTGACTCGTTGCTCGCGTAAATCCAATATATTCATCTTTCTCTCAGGGGGGGATCTTTTTATGTCTGTACATCTGTTTTTCGAATTTCTTACCGCTTTCGTCGGTACGATTGCCTTCGCCCTGCTCTTCCAGGTGCCAAAGGAATATTATGTAAACTGTGGTCTGGCCGGTGGCTGTGGCTGGATCTGCTACAAGTTACTGCTGGCTGGCTGCGGGCTCTTCGGTTCCACTTTTTTTGCCACGGTTCTTGTCGTTTTTCTCTCCAGGCTCAGCGCGGTCCGGCGCCACTGTCCGGTGACGATTTTTCTCGTTGCAGGCATCTTCCCGCTGGTTCCGGGAGCAGGGATCTACTGGACTGCCTATTATGTCGTGACGGATCAGCTGGCCAAAGCTTCCGACCGTGGATTCCAGACTTTGAAGATCGCGGTGGCGATCGTGCTTGGCATCCTGTTTGTCTTTGAATTTCCACAAAAGTGGTTTCGCTGGGCGGAGCGCGGTACGGCTGCCGGCAACTGATCCGCACACAGGACTTTTTCAACTGCAATCTCCCACGACCGACACAGAATCCAGATACATCCAGCAGTGTTCTACACATCTTATGTAAGCAAATTGATTCACCAGATCAATTTTTAATATGCAATGCATCAAAAAAGCATGCATACAGGATTTTTCGCTTCTGTATGCATGCTTTTTCTTTGTGGTGATATAATTTTACAATTTTATTTTCGCATTATGGCTTTTCTGACATTTCTACGGATACGCTTCGGTATTTCTTCTCTGTCCCCGCAGATTCTTACGCTTCCACAACTACCTTACAACCCGAAAGGCTCTTCACCGTATAATTTCCATTTCCGCCTTCCACATGCAGGTGAATCTCATCTCCCACACGTTTCGCAGTCACCGTCATCACCGTCTCTCCTTTCAGATCCGGTATCTCAGTTTTCGCTTCGGCTCCCTCATCAAACGCGGATACCAGAAGGCTAACACCATCCGCATAATCATAATCCGGTTTCTGGTCATTATTGCCCAAAGCAAGCACTGTATTTGGACGGATCATCAGTGGCAGACTGTGATAATCATGCGTCTCTTTCTGCCATTTTCCTCCGCTCACCTCTGCTCCGGTGATCAGATTATACCAGGTTCCCTCCGGCAGATAATACTGCACTTCACCGTTCTCTTTAAAGATCGGAGCCACCAGCAGAGAATCGCCGAACATATACTGCCGATCCAGGGTATCACATGCACGATCCTCCGGGAAATCCAGGAACATCGGGCGCAGCACCGGACGGCCTTCTTTGTGTGAACGCACAGCCTGCCCGTACAGGTATGGCATCAGACGACATTTCAGATTAACAAATTCCCGCAGAATATCGCATGCCTCTTCATCAAACATCCACGGCACACGGTAAGAAGACGAACCGTGCAGCCGGCTGTGAGAACTTAACAGGCCAAACTGGCACCAGCGTTTGTAGATGTCCGCCGGTGCGGTACTCTCGAATCCACTGATATCATGACTCCAGAAACCAAATCCACCCAGAGACAGCGAAAGTCCTCCACGAAGAGTCTCTGCCATGGAAACATAGCTTGCAGAACAGTCACCGCCCCAGTGTGCCGGGAACTGCTGACCACCGACGGTGGCAGAACGCGCGAACAGTACAGCTTCGCCGGTTCCTCTCTCACGCTCCAGTAATTCGAAAACTGCCTGATTATACAGATAAGTATAGTAATTATGCATTTTCACCGGATCGGAATGGTCAAAATACTCGATTTCTTTCACCGGGATTCTCTCACCAAAATCAGTTTTAAAGCAATCCACGCCCATATCCAGCAGCGTCTTTAACTTTCCCTGATACCATGCCACAGCATCCGGATTCGTAAAATCAACCAGTGCCATACCAGGCTGCCACAGATCCGTCTGCCATACGCTTCCGTCTGTTTTCTTAACCAGATAACCATGATCCTTTCCCTCTTTGAACAGACAGGATTTCTGTCCGATATACGGATTGATCCATACACAGATGTGAAGCCCGCGATCATGATACCGTTTCAGCATGCCTTTCGGATCCGGGAATGTCGCGGGATCCCATTCAAAGTTACACCACTCATAGGCATCCATCCAATAGCAGTCAAAATGGAACACATGCAGCGGAATCTCCCGGTCTGCCATGCCCTGAATAAAACCGGAAGTGGTCGCCTCATCATAATTCGTAGTAAAAGAAGTCGTCAACCACAATCCGAACGACCATGCCGGCGGCAGTGCCGGTTTTCCGGTCAGTTCTGTGTATTTTTCTACGGTTCCCATCGGCGTTTTTCCACTGATCACATAATAATCCAGACGTTCCCCCTCTACGGAAAACTGGATCCGTTCTACCTTCTCACTGGCGATCTCATACGCCACATCGCCCTCGTTGTCCACCAGGATACCGTAGCCTTTATTTGTCACATAGAACGGGATATTTTTATAGGCAATCTCACTGGCAGTTCCGCCATCCTCGTTCCACATCTCCACTACCTGTCCGTTTTTTACGAACGGCGTGAAACGTTCCCCGAGTCCGTAGACATATTCATCCACATCGAGAAACATCTGCTCCAGCATATAGTTTTTCCCGGTTTTTGTGTTCTGCATATAGGCAAGATTCCGGAAACTCGACTCTGTGAGGAAAGTATCTCCCTCATAAAATGCCATCTTGTATCCATTCGGTGCTTTATCGATCACCGCTTTCAGAGAGCCCGTCTGATAGATCAGCTGCTCCTCATTCTCCTCGATCCGCACATGCGCATCGCCGGTATAAATCTTTGCAAAAGGTCCATTATATACGGCTCCATCATGATGCACCGCAGACACTTTGATCACACCGTCCATCGGACTGGACAGTGTCACCGTCAGAAGCGGGATATTCAGACAGCTTCCCCGATCCACGATATGGGAACACGGCAGATACATCGTCAATTCCTGCCCGTATACCCGGTGACTTCCGTACTCTACTGCATAGGCAGCTTTCATCTCATCACGAAGCAGCCAGTAACCATTGGTAAATTTCATAATTTCCTGTCTCCTTTACATTATGTTTGTAGCCCTCAGAAATCTTCTCATTTTTTAAACGATTCTTCTTTTATTATAGAAATTTTCCACATAAAACACAAGATTCTCACTCACTTTTCTTTGATTTTTCGTAACTGTTCAGTACCTTCACAGTTACGTCGCGGGACAGTGGCTACTGAATAGTTACGATTTTTCATAATATTTAGATTTTACTTTCCTTGTCAAATCCCGGTATCTGTGTATAATAAACTTCAGAATATAATCATTCGGCATATTTGCAGTTACGAGAGTAGAAAACCTCGTAGAACTCTATCTACTAAATGGTTATAAAAAGACACATAAAGGAGAGACTCTAATGGAAAATATTAAAATCGGATATATCGGCCTTGGATGCCGTGGAAAAGATCTGCTGGAAAATATCGTTCTGGCTCAGAAAGAACAGGTTGTCGCTGTCTGCGATGTTTATGAAGATCGCGCCCGGGAAGGAGCGAAAGTAGTGGAAGCTGCCGGACAGCCGACACCTTTTGTATCTACCGATTATAAAGATATTATCGCAAATGAAGAGGTAAATACGATCATCATCGCAACCGCCTGGGAATCTCATGTAGAGATCGCCCTTGCTGCCATGTATGCCGGAAAAGCCGTAGCCATGGAAGTCGGTGGCGCTTACTCTCTGGAAGACTGCTACAAACTGGTCGATGCTTATGAAAAAACTAAAACACCGTTCATGTTCCTGGAAAACTGCTGCTTCGGCCGCCGCGAACTGATGGTGTTAAATATGGTAGAACAGGGTGTTCTCGGCGAGGTAGTTCACTGCGCCGGTGGATATCAGCATGATCTGAGAGACGAAATCGCATTCGGAAAAGAGAACAGACATTACCGCCTTAGAAATTATCTGTCCAGAAACTGCGAAAACTATCCGACTCACGATCTGGGACCGATCGCCAGGATCCTGAATATCAACCACGGAAACCGGATGCTCACCCTTTCTTCCTTCGCCTCCAAGTCCGCAGGACTCCATGAGTTCATCATGCAGAATAAGAGCGATGACGAAAGACTGAAACAGGCACATTTTGCCCAGGGTGATATCATCACCACAATGATCCGCTGTGCCAACGGAGAAACCATCCAGCTGACCCTCGACACCACCCTGCCGAGATACTACAGCCGTAACTTCACTGTCCGCGGAACCAAAGGCATGTACGAAGAAGCCACCGATTCTGTCTTCATCGACCGCAAAGAAGACCGCGATCACGATTTTGACTGGAGAAAAGAATGCAGCGGAAACGCTGATACCTACGCCGAAACCTACGATCATCCGATCTGGAAAAAATTCCTCGAAGAAGGCGTCCAGGGCAGCCACGGCGGCATGGACTGGCTGGAATTCGAACAATTCTTCCAGTGCCTGCGCGAAGACAGCCCGATGCCGGTAGATGTCTACGATGCAGCTTCCTGGATGGCGATCACAGCCCTGTCCGAGATGTCTGTAGCCAGAGGCGGTGCTGTCGTTGATATTCCGGATTTTACCAACGGAAAATGGGCGATGGGTCTGGACACAGCCGGTGAACGGTAATCCATATAAACACAGCTTTTGCCGTGTAACTGCAAGCATAAAAAAGCAGTGCCAGTTGGCTTTATGTAAACCAACTGGCACTATTTTTTTATACCAACGTTCTATTTGCTCTCTTATTTTCGGATCGCCGAAACAAATCTTGATGTGATCTCCGCAGGTCTTGTGATTGCCCCTCCGACTACCAGGGCGAATGCTCCCGCTTCCAGAGCTTTTTTTGCCTGTTCCGGATAATGAATATGTCCCTCTGCGATGATCTTTGCCGGGCATTTCTCAGAAAGTTCATGGATAAATGCATAATCAATATCATCACATCCCTTTGTCTCCGGTGTATAGCCACGCATCGTAGTCCCCACAAAATCGGCTCCTGCCTGTGCACATGTGATCCCTTCTTCTATCGTTGCGCAGTCTGCCATCACCAACTGCTGCGGGTACTTTTCTTTGACCGCGCGGATGAATTCCGGTGCACTGCTTCCGTCCGGGCGTCTGGAACCGGTTCCCTGCACTGCTACAATCTCCACACCACATGCGACTAAGGCATCCACCTCTTTCATCGTCACCGTAATATACATTGGTGTTCCTTCATAGTCTTTTTTAATAATTCCGATCACCGGAAGATCTACTACTTCTTTAATTTGTGTAATGTCCCGTACAGTATTGGCACGGATTCCGACTGCTCCCGACTGCGCTGCTGCTTTCGCCATCAGTGGCATGATTCCTCCTTCTTTTGTATACAATGGCTCATGCTCCAAAGCCTGACAGGAGACAATAAGCCCTCCCCTGATCTGTTCAAATATTTTCTGCTTCTCCATCCTTTAATTCCACCTTTCCTCTCTTGCCCAAACACAAGATTGTCTGCAAAACTGCATTGTGAAAATTTCTTTTCTTTTTCAGACACGCTCTAGTTAATCATCATACTCTTCTTCCCAGTAATCATAGGCATCGTCATATCCGTCATCATAATCATCGTCTCCAAACTCTTCTGCCCACTCTTCCGCAAAATCATCGGGATCATCGTAATCATCCACATCGTAGGGATCTGTTTTTTTCAGGGAACCTGAGCCACCGGAATGTCCCAAGAAACTGCCGGAACCGGATCCTCCGGCATGTCCGGAAGCACTTCCGGAATTACCACTACCGTCCGAATCGGCACCGCTTGCGGATCCATTTTTCTCTTCCTCCGGATAGATTTTTCCCCGGTTCGTATAAAGTTCATACCCGTCTTCTCCCCGCTCGATCCTGTAATACACTCCGTATTCCCTGGAGATTGTCAGTTCGCCCTCCGGGTCTCTTTCATTGATCTTTACAGCATATTTTCTGTCTCCGACAAATATTTTATAGAAGCCATCTCTTTCCACCGGTCGCTGATCTTTTACTTTGCACTCCTCTTTCAGCAGTTCCACAAAAGGATCATAATTTCCATCCTTTGTAGCCTCTTCGAATATAGAATCTATGGAGTCACAGTAATAACTCAGTTCATAATAAAAATACTGATAGTCGGAATCATCATCCAAGAAATTATAAGTATCGGAGTACGTTCTCTGATTGTATTGTTCATAATATACTCTGAGATCCTCGATTCCGGCGGCCCGCATCTTTTTTTGCAGACTGATCCGGTAATTTTCCATATATTCCTTTGCCTGCTCATATGCTTTCTCATCCGCTGCTTTTTCATCCAGTTCCTTCTGTTCTTTTGCTTCTTCCTGTTCTCTTCTGCTCGTATTATCCCACTGGATACATTTGTAAAATCCAAAGATAAACAGGAAAATGAGGCAGATGCATCCTATGTTTACTGCTGTTCTTCTTTTGTCCATATTCTGACTGTCACAACCCTTCTCTGTAGATCCGGTTGATTGTTGCCTGTGCATGTTCCAGTTCTTTTTTCTGAATAATGGCATTCCGGTCACTTAAGATAGCCAGCATCTCATCCACCACATCCTCCGGCCGTGGATTCGAGATGCGATAAAGATATCCTAACATCCGCGTTGCGGTATAGTCTGTGTTCATATGTTTATATGCAATCTCCCGGCAAAAATCATCCGGGTAGCCTTTTTCTTTTAACGCATCATAAACCGCATCTGTTCTTGATTTCATTCGTGTAATACTCCTTTTTCATTCTGGTTCATCCCTGCCACTCATTATATCACAATCCTTCTTTCGTAGCTTAACTGTATTTTTTATATACAAAAGAAATGATTCTGAAGCGATGGCTGGATTCTTTCCATTATGTTTCTATTAATACATGAGTGCGATTATTGGAATTGCTGCGTTAGGAAGCTTTACATTCCACTATGTTTCTATTAATACGCAATACCCTACAAATCGCCGGAAACCCTTATAGAACTTTACATTCCACTATGTTTCTATTAATACCTGGATCAGAAGGACACAAGCAACGGCAATCAGGTCTTTACATTCCACTATGTTTCTATTAATACATCAATGGCAGCACAAATCCTTATGAAGTATATCACCTTTACATTCCACTATGTTTCTACTAATACGGCACACTACCGGGAGAATGGCTGGATGAAATCAGACTTTACATTCCACTATGTTTCTATTAATACTGTTCTGCTAACACATATAAATTCGTTAGCATAGTACTTTACATTCCACTATGTTTCTATTAATACGGTAACTGACACAAAAAAAGCATCTGACTATGTTTCTTTACATTCCACTATGTTTCTATTAATACCAATGATTCCCTTGTCCGTTTTCTGATAATATTTGATAGGCATTTTCGCAAGGGTCTCCGACAGCATCTTGAGACATGTGAAATATGTGACCTCTGATGTCGGTTTCCCTTTTCTTTTCAGTCCTATCCGCTCAAGGAACGACGGTGAGTTCAGTGTCACAACGCCTCCGCTGTCCTGTGGTTCACCTCTCCACCAATTTGAAATTTTCACTCCTAATCTCTGAAACGGATTCATTTATTTCTCACCGCCTTTCTTCATGTATTTTTCAAATTGCTCAAGCCATTCATTGACAGTCTCATTCACATCCGGACTGTACTCCTCTTTCATTGCGTGTTTCCATGCGTCGATGATAGCGTCAATCGGGTCGATTCTCTCTGTCGTGATGTCTTTGTCAATTTTTATTTCGC
>OLOA01003455.1_pt1 | contig 12913 bp, 12 predicted proteins | sample 1672201 | NCBI WGS metagenome assembly OLOA01 (sample SAMEA3136658, study PRJEB25190) | human gut metagenome
TTCTGACATTTGTCTGCCTCCTTTTCCCACAATGTGGGATTCTTTTCTCAAATTCCAGTGACTACTATTACGACTTTCTGCTGGATCTTTCGCGAAAAAAGAATGTGCCAAGGCACATTCTTGCACTTGCGGTGGTCGCTTGCAACACCTACTTTGTACGCCGCAGCGCATATCCCTAGCGGAGCGTTTTTAATATATTAGGAAAGAACCTAATATATTAAAAAACGCCCTCCCAGAGACTTGCATCCCTGAGAAGACGAATCCTACTTTCGTGTTACCACTTCTCTTCGTTCCTTCCTCGCGGAAAGAAACCTCTATGAGTATCTGCATTTTCGTTAGTAAAAACTGCTTTGTTAATCAAAACCACTTTGAATACTACGGCATTTCTCACTGTTGATACTCTTCGCTATAAAGGGCGAATCCCTTCACAGACTAACCCGGATCTTTTTATTCAAGATTGCTGCTTAAACAACTCACTTGCTCACTCTGTTCAGGCTCATCTGCGCTGCTCAGAAGCCATCTTCATCTGTCTTCCATCCATCCCTCTCAACATCCGGCCTGACGGCCTTCAGGACTTTTCTGTAGAATCTGTTACAGACTACTCTCTTCCTCATCGCGTTTCGCTTATCACTGCTTTTCATTCCTTAAAAAGGTTAGCATAACGCGAATAGAATGTCAAGATACACCGCTTGATGATTTCTCTGCTAATTCCTCTGTTACCCCGGCAGCATTTCCTTTTGCTTTCACTCTTGGAAATGTAATATCTACCCGGAACAAATCTCCGTCCAGATACAAGTCAAATGTGCCGCCCTGCATTGTTGTAAGGCTCTTCGCTATAGAAAGTCCTAATCCACTTCCCTCCGTACTTCTGGAAATATCTCCGCGGATAAAACGTTCTGTCAGTTCGTCGGCCTGAATATTCAACTGATGCTCGGAAACATTTTTCAATGAAAATCTTATCTTTGTATCATCTGTTTTCAGAGTCGCGTAAACTCTGGTTCCAGGCATTGCGTACTTGGCTGCATTTCCGTAAATATTTTCCAAGACACGCCACATTCTTCTACCATCAACATGCACAACAGCCGGTTCTGCCGGAAGATCTGTGACGATTGCCAGATTTCTCGCCTCGAATTTTTCTTCGAGTTCACCCTGCGTCTGCTGGATCATTTCTGACAGATCAAGATCCATATATTCCAGGGAAATATTCCCGCTGCTGACTTTCGATGCTTCTACTACATCTTCTGTCAATGTCTTCAGTCTCTGTGCTTTCTCTTCCAGAATATTCAGATAATCCTGAACTTTCGGATCCGCCGGATCTGTTTGTCTTAAGATGCCAACATAGTTCAAAATAGAAGTCAGTGGTGTCTTAATATCATGAGAAACATTAGTGATCAAATCTGTCTTAAGACGTTCGTTTTTCATTGCCTCGGCAACTGCTTTGTTAAGTCCGGTTCCGATCCCGTTGATCATCAATGCAAATTTCTTGTTCTCCCCATGCAGTCCGTCGATTGGAATCTGATAACTCATATTTCCGGCAGCGATCTCCTGAATTCCTTTTCTCAATCGATTCTTCTCCATCACATTTGCAACCATGTAATAGAATAGCACTGCATCAGCAATCAGCAGCAGAATCACCAGGAAGAAATCTCCACCCCAGAGCACGAAAAGCTGAAACAGGAAATAAAGAATCAAAAGTCCTGCTGTTTTCTTTGTAAGCTTCATGTCTCGTAATATTTTCCCGATAAATATACCGAAGCTTCGAAGCAGACTGTTCTCCCACAGACTCTTTGCCTTAATTCTTCTTACCAGACTAAGATAGCCGGCAAAAAAGCAGGTAAATGTAAATGTTCCATATGCAAACGCACCTACTGATTCTTCAAGACTTAAAGTCTGCATATATACATTCGGAACATAGGATGATGGAACAAATGTATCACTTTCTACAACACCGTACGAACTACATAACCCTGTAATCCCATCAAATAAAATGTGAATTCCATCGATTCCTGCCACAAAAAAGAAATAACTTCCAATCACCCAGGCAAAAATAACAACTGCAGCAGCAATCTCTGTCTTCCAGGAATCGAACTTTAACAAATGCAGTTCTTCATCCTGCGGTTTTCTCCCTGCCCCCAATGTCAACCACACTACTGTGACCAAAAAGAGTACTCCGCTGAAAATCATAAAATGCAATGTTTCTTTCATCTGTGGAATATTATTCTGATAATCAATACTAGTCTGATAGAACTGGTCCTGAATCGGATATTTTGTGTCAACCGCAACTGCAAAAACATCTTTCCACTTTGTTCCGCCGGAATAGTAACCATAAGAACGTGTATTGAGCCATTGATCCGAATAAGAAACATTCATATTCGTCTTAAAATCTTTCAATTCAGGATAGATTACCATATATTTCACAGGGTTCTTTGACGCTGATTCTATCATGTCTTCTATGCTTTTCTTTACATCTGCATAATTTGCATATTCTGCTTTATTTGTAGTAACCTTCTTTGTCGATTCATCTGCATACAGATAGGTAAAATTGGTATTCCCTTCTTCCAGATAATCCCAACCGCCTTCATAATCCTGCCAGTCTTCATAGATTGTTTGCAATGCTGTGGCAATATTATCATAAACCAATGTCAGTCTTCCATTTAACTGCGGATTATTATTTACAACCTGGAGTAGATTATCCGCTCCGACCGGTGCATATTTTTCAATCATCGACTGACCAAAGTTCCAGCAGTCTGTATAAAGCAGCTCACCGTTTTCATCTGTAATCTGAAATGTATAATAACCGGAAGTCGTAAATTCGCCCGCCTGCAATCCTACCAGAAACTGATCTCTGTCCTGCTCGCCCATCTGAAACTGAAGTTTTCCTGCATTTACAAGAGAAAAGAAATCATTCATATAATAGTAATAATAATTTCCGTCCGGTTTCTGGCAGACGATCACGCCATTCTGTTTGTAAAGATTGTCGTTATCTGTCCCACTGTAAGTCTCGCCCCAGTTCACCAGTTCTTCCATGGTGTACGTGACACCTGACAAATTTGTTTCTGAAATCTTGCCCTTCTTTGACAGTTCCATTACATCCACCAGTTTTTTGGGATTGTAGGCGCCGTCACTTTCAAAAAGATTCTGTAGATAAAGCTTCTCCTGCACATCGTACATATAGCTTTCGACCATCTTGCTGAATTCTTCGGATTCTTCAAAAGACTGTGTATTCATCTTTTGGATCTGTGACAAACTCATTCCCCCCGCCAGTGTCAGGAGAGAAAGCAAATTTGTCACAAGCAATGCTCCGCTAAGAATCGCCACAACAAGAACGATTGTCCTTGTCACGGTCTTCCTGTACCATTTCTTCATTGTTAACCCTTCCTTATATGCCTTCTTATGCATTTTTCTATGTTCTCTTATATGCTTTTTCTATCCATTTTTACATGTGCTTTTGTTACTGTTCGCACTATGCTTTTTCGATTTTATATCCGACACCCCAGACTACTTTCAGGTAACGTGGATCTTTCGGATTGATTTCTATTTTTTCTCTGATATGACGAATGTGAACTGCAACTGTGTTATCCGCACCAATTGCCTCTTCATTCCAGATGGATTCATAAATCTGATTGATTGAAAATACTTTTCCCTGATTCTTCATCAGAAGCAAAAGGATATTGTATTCAATTGGTGTCAGTTTCACAAATTCTCCGTCTACTGTTACCTGCTTGAGATCATCATTGATCTGAAGGCCACCTACCTTATAAATCGTCTCTTTTGGCTCCTGTGCTGTTCCGCCAAGCTCGTTAAATCTTCTCAGCTGTGATTTCACTCGTGCCACAAGTTCCAGCGGATTGAACGGCTTTGTCACATAATCATCCGCACCGATATTGAGTCCAAGAATCTTATCGGTATCTTCTGACTTCGCAGACAAGATAATGATTGGCAGACTGTTCTTCTCGCGGATCTTCAATGTTGCACGGATTCCGTCAAGTCTTGGCATCATGACATCGATAATCAGAAGATTCACTTCCTCTTTCTCCAAAATCTCCAGTGCTTCGATTCCGTCATATGCTTTTAAAATCTGATATCCCTCCTGAGAAAGATAAATTTCGATTGCTTCTACGATTTCTCTATCGTCATCACATACTAATATTTTATACATTTTACATACCCCTCGATAATTGCTGACACCGATAACAGCGCAGCAACATAATTATCACATGATCAAGTTCTAACTATAGTATACATGATACTTGATGGTTTTTAAGAGATAGATTGGAAAAATATTAGGAATTTCTTAAATCGACGATTTAACAATTTAAATACTTTCTATTTCTTGCACATCTTTTGCCAACGTTTTATAATAAGAAACCGTGAGCCACTTTAGAACATAAGTGTAGCTGCACAAAAATGATTGCATTTAGTGCTAGAATCTCTTAGTATAGCTGCAATCCATCAATAAAAAGGAGTATAAATTAAGAATGATTGAATTTTTAAAATCCTTCCTCTTTGGAATTGTGGAAGGAATCACAGAATGGCTGCCGATCAGCAGCACGGGACATCTGATTCTTTTGAATCAATTTGTGAAATTAGATGTTTCCGAAGAATTCTACAGCATGTTTGAAGTTGTGATCCAGTTAGGTGCGATTCTTGCCGTTGTCATCTTATTCTGGAACCAGATCTTCCCATTTGGTGCACCGGAAGGAAGTCACACGGTCAGACGCCGCCAGGCAAAGCATGCACATAGAAAAAAGAAATCCGGAAACGGAATTTTAAGTTATGTGAAGATGGATATCATTATCCTCTGGCTGAAAGTCCTTGTTGCATGTATCCCTGCAATTGTGATTGGAATGCCGTTCAATGATCTGTTTGAGAAATGGTTTTACAATTACCCTTGCGTTGCGATTGCTCTGATTGTCTTCGGTATCGCCTTTATCATTGTTGAAAATAATCACAAGGGCAAACCTGCGAAGATCAACAGTATGGATGAACTTACTTATAAGACTGCATTTTTGATCGGACTTTTCCAGCTGATCGCTGCAATCTTCCCTGGAACATCCAGATCCGGTGCAACAATTGTCGGTGCTTTGATCCTTGGAGTATCCAGAACCGTTGCTGCTGAATTTACTTTCGTACTTGCGATTCCGGTTATGTTCGGTGCAAGTCTTCTGAAACTTGTGAAGTTCGGCCTGAACTTTACCGGAACAGAAGCAATAATTCTTCTGATTGGTATGATAACAGCATTTGTTTCTTCTATTATCGTTATTCAATTCCTGATGGGATATATTAAGAAACATGATTTCAAAGTATTTGGATATTATCGAATTGTGCTGGGTATTCTGGTTATTCTGTATGCACTGTTTTTAGCATAAAGAGATTAAATTTTCCAAAACATAATACGAATAAGATTTGTAATCTGAATAAATTAATACCATAAAATATATACAAACTGGCTTCCGGTAAAAGAAATAATCACCTATTCCTGGTGTTTATTTCTTTTACCAAAAGCCAGTTTTTCTTCTTTATTTTATATCAAAATTATGAACTATGTCACTTGCGAAATTTTTCAAAATGCTCAATATACACTGTTACTGTTCACAGGTAACCTGTAAACAGTATCGAAGCTTAATCTACAAAACATATTTTTTGAGTCTGTCACAAACTTCCTCAATTAAAGAGAATGGAACGGCTGTGTTAATACGAATATGGCATGAACCTCTAAATTTTCTTCCATCCTGCCAGCCAATTCCTACGTCCCAACCCGCTTTCAATATGTCATCTAATGTTTTTCCTGTACGAGCACAATATCCTGTAAAATCCACAAACAACATATAGGTTCCCTCTGCCATAGTTACTGAGACCCCATCAAACTGATTCATAAAATCTGCCAAACATTGACAATTCTTCTCAAGTACTGTTTTTAATTCTTCTGTCCATTCATATCCTTCCTTAGAATATGCACCAATCTGTGCGTACATAGAAAGTACATTTTGTTCATTATAATGTGTATTATACGCAAACGTTTCAACACGATCTCTTAAATATTTATTGTAAATGATATGATAGCTTCCAATCATTCCTGCAAGGTTAAATGTTTTGCTTGGTGCATAAATTGCAATCGTATTCTGACGTGCCCATTCATTTACCATCTGAGTTGGAATATGCTGATGTCCTTTAAACGTAATATCTGCCCAAATTTCATCACTGATTACAATAACTTCATTACGTTTAAAAACTTCCATTGCTTTTTCAAGTTCCCAGTATTCCCATACTCGTCCGGTTGGATTATGTGGTGAACAAAAAATAGCCAGATGCACTCTGTTTTCTTTGATTTTCCGATCCATGTCCTCAAAATCCATTCGATAGATTCCATCTTCATCCTTTTTCAACTCGCTGTAAACTGGTTTTCTTCCTAAACATTCTACATCACCAGAAAATCCAACATAAAATGGACTATGAAGAAATACCCCATCCCCTGGCTGTGAAAATAGAGAAACACAACTTGTAACACATCCATGTACTCCATTTTCATATCCAATATTTTCTGCCTTCAAGCCTTTCACTTTATGATGTGCTTCTTGCCATTTAATTGTTTCATCAAAATATTCTTTTCTCGGTACAAAATATCCAAAAGTAGGATGGTTTGCTCGTTTGATAATTGCATCTGTCACTGCTGGACATGTTGCGAAATTCATGTCCGCAACCCACATCGGGATAAAACTAAATCCATTCTTCGGAGCATCAGGTTCATTTCCCCACATCTTAATTCCCACATTATCAACCGCAAGGGCATCTAATCCTTTACGTTCTAAAATTGTTGTAAAATCATATTTCATGTTTTCACTCCCTTTATTTTTCCTTAATTATTAAGTGCTTCCTGAATCACACCCTGTCTTGCTGCTTCAAGTTTTTCTGCACTCACCGCATTCTGTTTCAATCGCAGCCATGATAACAAAACTAACAACACAACAAGGATACAACAAATAATTGCATCTTTTGCTGCCAGATTTTTGAAAAGATTATAAATAATTAAAATATCAGCGAAAGCTCCTATTACACTACAGATATTCCAGCACCATACCGGCATTTTGATTGAACGCTTTTCCCACTGCTCAGGGAATTTATTTGGAATAGTGATACATTTAATATTCATAAACATATTCATAAGCATTGTTGGAATCATAATATCTGACACAATTGTTTCAATACTCATACCTGTAAGAACCGGTATTGAACTGGCAATATAGAGCACCAAAAATCCAGTCCATGGATAGCCATTTGATAATGATCTTTTAAAAATTGCCGGAAGCCATCCATCTTCAGCAATCTGCACCAGCTGATAACGAAAGATCGCAACAGTTCCCAATAATGTAGAACCTATTGCACAAATACCACCACCACAGACAAAAAACATATAGAAAGAATGTGGCATAATTGCTTCTGCTGTTACGCTTAAGTTAACACCAGCAATCTGATCATATGGTAAAATTCCTGCTGCAACATATGCCATCACTCCATAAATTATTGCAAGAAGTAATGTTACCCATATCATAGACATTGGAATTTTCTTTTTGGCATCTTTCGTTACAGCGGCCATAGAAACTGTACCGCTACATCCCATACATGCAAATGCCATAATAGACAATGCACTTACAAATCCACTAAAACCTCCATGAAAAAATCCTCCATCTGCATTGGAAAAGAAATATCCTGAATCTACTTTGGCAAATCCAAAAAAAGCAAAAAGAACCAATGCAATAATCAATAAAGCTGTTACTAAATTCTGCAATTTTGTAATAAAACTCGAACCAATTATTGTACATACAAAAGCAAATGTAAGAATTAAAAACGCTACAAGCCGTGTATGCTTTCCAACCCATGGAAATACCATTTCTGCATACTGTGTAATAGCTATTGAATGACTTGATAGTGCCAGAGAACTGATAATTGTAAACCATGCAGCCATACCCGTCAACATAGGTGTAAACAACAGGGTTCGTATGCTATAATCTCCCCCTTTAAATACAAATACAGAACTCATTCCAAGATCATACCAAAACGCAAGTAGCATAAAGATACATCCTACGCCAACAACTAGCATAACAGATCTTCCTGTATAAGCAATACCATATCCCATCATTACAAATATACCCGTACCTATACACGAACCTAATCCCAGACCTATCAGGTTGAGCATACCTAATTTTTTCCCTTTTTCTTCCATAATATTTTCCTTTCTATACCTCGTCTTTTCAGTAGCCGGCTTATCTTTAAGGTACTAATTGTTTAAGTAGCTTAACTATATGATGAAATGCTATTTTTGTCAACAGAAAAATGTTTATCCTTCTATTTTTAGTTATCATGCACAATTCTTTTAAGATTTTTTGTTAACTCTCACAACCATAGATTATCAACCATAATAATTTTTGCTTCGCATTACATCATTCTCATATGCTTCATTAATAGATTTTTGTACTTTTAAGTAGATCTGTAATTCATTCTCACTATACTGATTTAATTTTTGAAACGTTTTCTCTTGGCACCCCTTATTAAACCTCTCATGATCATGAAAAACTTCCATTCCCTCCGATGTCAGTCTTAAATTATAGATTCTTTTGTTTTCGTTATTCCTAATTTGTGTGACAAGTCCTTTATCAACTAATTTTTTCACGATCTGACTGCAAGCACTTGGAGTCTTTTTCAACACATCCGCTAATTCCGTTGTGTTAATATCCGTATAATATCCTATCATACGAATGATATATGCTTCTGCTTGGTATAGTATATATTTTCCATAGTGATGTGGCAAAGAATCATATTCATTCATTAACTCATATGCCTTGTCCTGCTCATTCCAAATCGCTTCTAATAAATCCTCTCTATCCATTTCTTTCCTCCATTACTTTAAACCATTTTCCTTTTTCAAGAACTATATCTCATGGAAATTTTTCTATCTAAACTTGCATTTTAACACACCTTACACAGGTTGACATGCTATTTATGATTATCTGAATTTTGTCTTTTAAATGCTTTTTTTAAGATTTCTGGCATATACTCATATTGAAAGTGTGCCATTTCACGAATTGAATAATTCGTCTTTTCTAATAGCCAATCTATTGTATTTCCCATACATCCGTAAGAATACTGTGCTATCATATACTCTGTTTCATGATCCAGCACATCTCTTTTTAGATAACTGCAAATCACTTTCCTTTCATATGCAATATAGAATTCGACCATATACTCTCTCAAGTTATTTTGTGATGAATCCCGTAATGCTTCACTAAAAAAATGGCGATGATTATAAAGCCTTGTCAACATCCTGAAAATCATTTCTTCATCATTAATATGCTCCGCCACTTTCTCTTCTTCGATATAATATTGTTGGAAAATCCATGCAATTAAATCATATTTATCTTTAAAATGATAATAAAATGTGGACCTTTCAACCTCACATAACTCGCATAATTCTTTAATCTGAATTTCTTTAATTGATTTGTAACCGGCAAGTTCTTGTATCTTGTCAGCAAACATATTCTTCGTTCTATTTATCATCTCTACCACCTTCTTTTCAGTTTATACTACATATTTAAAATATGCAAGAAAACACTACAGATTTGAAATATGTAGTATTTTTTACAACAAGAAACGCGTTATACTATTACTATATTAAACGGATAATTCTTATTTCTATCCGAACATAGGAGGTCGCAAAATGAATAATTTTGACAGTGTAAAAGGAAAAGTAGCTGTAGTTACTGGTGCAACAGCCGGAATTGGTAAAGCAATTGCGAAAGTATTTGCTAACAATGGAATAAAAGTCGTATTAGCTGCACGCAGAGAAGAATTAGGGCAAAAAATCGTAGATGAAATTAAAAATAATGGTGGAGAAGCTATTTTTTGTAAAGCCGATGTATCACAAGAAAACGATGTAAAACATATTATGCAAACCGCTATTGATACATATGGGAAATTAAACATAGTAGTTAACAATGCAGGGGCAAGCACATTATTACATCCGATTCATGAATATGAAACAGATGAATTCTGTCGAATTACTAACATTGACTATATTGGTGTTTTTTTAGGTATGAAATATGCTGTTAAAGCAATGCTTGATTCAAATTCTAAAGACTGTAGTATCATTAACATCTCATCTGCTGAAGGAATTTATCCAAGTGCAAACTTTGCACCATATTCTGGTGCAAAGCGCGGTGTAATCAGCATTAGTCAGACAGCCGCATTAGATTACGCTCGTCATGATATTACTGTCAATGTCATTTGCCCTGGTGCAACAGATACCGATATTTATGCTACAATCAGTCCTGAGCAACGTGAAATGACTCAAAAAATGATTCCAAATGGTCGTTTTGGACAACCTGAAGAAATGGCTTATCCAGCACTTTTTCTTGCCAGTGATATGGCACGTTATATTACTGGCGCAGTTATTCCTGTTGATGCCGGTATGAGTTGCGGTGGATATAATGAAGTTCCTTGGATTACCCCTGACAAAAGAATTTAAATATACCTTCCTTTACAGCTTCTGATAATCGGGTGAAAAGAGAGGACTAAATCCCACACTCCCTCCATCTCTGAGCCGCTTTTTACTGTGAAAAAGTAATATATAACTAACTCAGCAGCCACTCTCACTACCTAAAAATCATTGATAGCGAGAGCGGCCGCACATTTTAGCTTTTATATCAATCTTTTAAAGATAGAAATTGGGGGGAGACCTCTAATTAGGATTTAACTGTGTAACTTAACTAAATGACATGATGTTGGAGAGTGAACAGTAACTATACACTACGTAAATACAAGCTATATTTCTTTCACATATTCCTCTATTATACATTCATGTTTCTTCGTTTTTTTATTGTAATTTACTCCTACAAGAAGTATGTTTCCTTTGTATTCCTCTAAACTTTTACAATATTCTTTCTTCTTAATCTGTTCAATTGCACCGTTTGCGCTTTCATTCCATTTAAGTTCTACCACAAGTGCAGGTTTTTCCTGGAATTTTTTTCTAGGAAGAAATACAAGATCTGCAAATCCTTGTCCTCCCGCCAATTCTCTGTGAACAGTGTAAAAGTTTCTTGCAGCATATAACGCAAGTGATATCGTATAACTCAATGCATTTTCATCGTTATATTGCAAATGAGATGTCTCAAAATGTGCTTGTCTTATTCCCTCTGCCACTTGTACAGGACGTTTCTGCCAAATAGCATTCAATGTATCTGCCGAATTTTTCAATGCTTTAGAAACTTCACCCCAATCCGACACGGAAACACTGCTGACGTATTCTGCTCTCACCTCATTATTTGGTATTTTCACTGTTTTATTATCATAATCATATGCCAGATACCCAAGATGGATTAATAAAGTAAGTACATCATCCTCTGTATGAAATGTTGCCATATCATTTGTAAAACTTCCTGTATTCACTGGAACACTTTCCCCGGCGATCATGCTTAACACGTCAGCTCGCTTACTTCTTCTGTAAATCCGACATATTCCGCCAATGGTCCCGGATCAATCATGGAAAATTCATCAAACATATTCAACGCTGAATGTGTTCCATGTTTTTTTATTGGAAGAATTCCTGTCATATAAGCAAGTGCGACATATCCTTTGTCTTTCAACAAATCTCTTAGAAAATCCAGATACTTTTCCTGCGCTTTTTTATCTGTTATATACTCTCTGAAAATGCAGTCCCATTCATCAATAATTACAACAAACGGTCTCTTTGTCTTATTATAAATATCCTGAAGTGTTCTCATTAAATTTGTTTCATCAAAGTATCGGAAATCCGGATATTTGTCTAACAAGTCCCATATTACGCTCTTTTTAAGCAAGCTAAGCATTTCCTCCACATTGGAGCTTTGACTCAGGAATTCTTGCATATTAAGAAAGATCACATCCTATTTATTCAAATGCTTTTCATAACTATCTGATGATGCTATTTTTAAATTTGAGAACAGCTCCCTTGAATCATACTCACACGTATAGTAGGCAGAAAGCATATTCGCAGCAATAGACTTTCCAAAACGGCGTGGACGACTGATGCAAATATAACTTTGTAATGTTTTAGCACTTCTATTTGTATATTCAATCAATCCCGTCTTATCAACATATATTTCTGAATTTACAACTCTTGCAAAAGTACTAATATCTGGGTTCAAATAATTTCCACCTCCATACAGTTCTCTTTCTGGCAATTATTTTTGGACACTCATGTTATTGATTATACGACATAAAAGAAAGACGGGCAATGTTTTCCACACCCGTCTTCCTGGCAACCGTATAGAAATATCCATTTAGCCTACCTACATTTCATTGGCATAATAATCGCAAAACCATAATGTCTTGCCGCGTTTGATTTCAAACGAATTTACATAAGCTCCTTTTCTAGTATTTTCAACTCTGTAAACTCCCGGAAATATTAATTCACACGTTGTATTTTTGTCACCATTATATACAATTCGAGTAATTGACATTTTCTCCCAAATTCTGAGATTTATAAAATAAAAGTTATCGAAATCTGAATTACTTGCTTCTCGTCTAAAAGGGAAATTATTGTACTCATTCAACATGTGCGTTTCAAAGCTGTCTGCTCTACTACCAAATTCAATCCAGCCATCAGCCAGCATTATTGGTGGTGTAAAATAGAGTATTAAAACTATACACAATAAAATAACAATACTTATAATGTTCTTTTTATAATTTTTCATCTACTCCCTCTCCTCTCCTGGCACCTGCATTATGCCATAAAAAAGAAGCCTGTGCGAAAACATGTAATCAACTGCGGATTTCTCGTAGTCAAATGCATCAGTTTCTTTTCAGACTTCTTATTTTTGCTTTATCTAGTACAGCGTTTTCAAAATAACTGCCTCATACACTTGCCTGCGAATCCGATTGC
>OLOA01003459.1_pt1 | contig 12904 bp, 11 predicted proteins | sample 1672201 | NCBI WGS metagenome assembly OLOA01 (sample SAMEA3136658, study PRJEB25190) | human gut metagenome
GGAACGGGGATGTATCTGGTAGCTTTTCTGTATTTTTCCTTGCAATCACTCTCCGAAAAGCTTATAGTAGTACAGATAGAGTAAGGAGCCTTTTTCCTATTCCACGGTGGTATATGTGCTGTTGATTGCGGATATTCTGATTTCCAACAGCTTCAACCATTATGTCAATCTGGACATTATGCTGTCACTGGGGATTCCCTGCGTTGTGGCAATCTGTGCGGTGCATTACTGCATGCAGCGGCTGTACGCCCAGCATTATAAGACGGAAAAGGAGCTGGGGCGGAGAGGAGTTTGTCATGCTGCTGTATGGGCAGAGTCTTGCGGGGGCAAAAGCCTTTGCGGAGGAACTGCGGCAGCAGGTGGAGGCGATGGATACGGGAGTCTGTCCTGTGACAATTTCCATCGGTGTGACCCGGTATAACGGCAGAGACAATTATCAACTGGCTGTACAGTGTGCAGACAAGGCATTATATCAGGCAAAAAAATGACGGCAGAAACCGGGTTGTGGTATACGGCGAAAAGGACGTGCGCAGAAATGAGGAGCAGTATGGAAAAGACGATTGATTTATATGTAAAAAAAGAAGGGGCAGCAAGGGAAAATTGTTTTTCCACCATCGGGGAAGCCATAGAAGCCATGGAGCGGATTGCACCTGTGCCGGAGGAAATTGCGGCAGAGCTGGAAAAGGGCAGGATTTATCCCTCGCCGGTTTATGAGGTCACACCTTTTGTGGTACATATAGGGGCAGGAGAATACCGGGAAAAGCTGGTGCTGTCCAGACCAAATGTCACGTTTCTCGGAGAAGGCAGGGATAAGACTGTGCTTGTTTTCGGGGATGGAGCAAATGAGATTGAGGAGGACGGAGAAAAAAGGGGAACCTTCCGTACTGCTACTCTGCGGATTGACACGCCTGATTTTACAGCCAGACATCTGACATTTCAGAATGATGCGGGCTATGGACATACAGTAGGACAGGCGCTTGCCCTTTATGTGGATGGGGACAGGTGCTATTTTGAGGACTGCGCCATGCTGGGAAGCCAGGATACTCTTTTTGATGCGCCCCTTCCCCTTGACCCGGTAAAGCCAAATGGAAAGGGACCAGGAGAGCATAAGCCCAGAATCCGGGGCAGACATTTATACCGGAACTGCTTTTTGCAGGGGGATGTGGATTTTATTTTCGGCTCCGGCACCGCTTATTTTGAGGAGTGTACTATTTTTTCCAAAAAGCCCGGGGACCGTTCCCCGGAGGACAGAGATACCTCTGTCTATGGTTATGTGACAGCGGCATCCACTCATCCGGAATTTCCTTATGGGTACGTGCTGCATAAATGTAAGCTGACAAGTGACTGCCCGAAGGGAAGCGTCTATCTGGGACGTCCCTGGAAAGAATGGGCAAAAACGGTATTTCTGGAGTGCGAACTGGGAGAACATATTCATCCTCAGGGCTGGTTGGACTGGGGAAAGACCCACGGACATTTCTATTACGGAGAGTACAATTCCTATGGCCCCGGGGCAAGTCCTGAAACGAGAGCGGATTTTTCCCATCAGCTTACCAGAGAAGAGGCGGAGCAGTATTCCATGGAAAAAGTGCTGGAAGGCTGGATTGGGGAATGAGTTTACAGGAAAACGGGAACTACGAAGGGTGGAAGCAGCAGTTTTCCATAAAGTTGAATGAACAGCAGGAAAGGGCAGTACGGACCGCAGAGGGGTCTGTACTGCTTTTGGCTGTTCCGGGCAGCGGAAAGACCACGGTGCTTGTCGCAAGCCCCAAAAATATCACAAGCACAATCAGAAGCTTTATCAGTATATTTCCTTTTTTTCTTCTTGTATGTGACATCTTTCTCTCCTTAATCAACACTGCACTCATAAATCCTGGCGCCCAGCTCCCTTAAATCGCCGGACAGATTCTCATAACCTCTGCGTATATACTCACAGCCCCTTACAGTAACCGGTTCATCGGCAAACAGTCCTGCCAATACCAGCGCCGCACCGCCCCTCAAGTCACTTGCTGTCACAGTTCCACCGTGTAAATGTCTCCTGCCATACACATAGGCTGTTCTTCCCTCTATCCTGATATCAGCCCCAAGCCTGTTAAGCTCATACGCCGCCTTAAAGCGTGTATCAAAGACATTTTCCTCCATTATACAAAAATTCCCCGATACAGCCATAAGTGCAAGAAACTGTGACTGCATATCGGTTGGGAATTCCGGAAACGGTCCTGTGGAGACAGCACATTCCAGCCGCTTTCTTCTGTCCGTATTCAGGACAACCCCCGGAGCCTTAACCGCTGCATGGGCACCTAAATACTTTATGACGCTCTGTATTCTGTCACATTCAATATTAGGTATATACACATTTCCCGTACATCCTGCAGCCGCCACAAGAATCGTCCCTGCAACAATGCGGTCCGCAGGAACTGTATAGTAAATATCTTCACTGTTTATTACCGGCGGAGGTGTTATCTCTATATTTCCTGTCCGCTCACCTTCTATCTGCGCCCCAAGCATTCTGAGGTAACAGCATAAATCCCATACCTCCGGCTCTGATGAAGCATTAAAAATTCTTGTGCTTTTCTTCGCGCCCATAGCCGCAATCAGGCAGTTCTGCGTAGCTCCGACGCTCGGAAATGGAAGCCTTATATCACAGCCCATTAAGCCATGTCCGCCCACATACGCATCAACCCCGCCAGAATTCCCACTTATGTCCGCACCAAGCTGACGCATAGCCGACACATGAAAATCTATAGGTCTTTTCCCTATTGCACACCCTCCGGGCGGTGGCATAACGAACCGCCCGAACCGTCCGAGACAGCTTCCCATAAGCAGTATAGAAGCGCGCATTTTAGTGCTGTATTCATCATCTAATATTCCGTTATCGGCGGCAGAAGCATCAATTCTCATCACATGTTCATTATATTCCACACGGCATCCGCATTTTTTCAACAGCCCCGACATTGCATGAACATCCGCTATATCCGGGCAATTTTCCAGAACAGTAACCCCTGCCTTTAACAATGCCGCCGCCATGATGGGAAGCACCGAATTTTTCGAGCCCTGAAGCCTTATCTCACCTGAAAGCCTGCTGCACGGGTATACAACCACAGCATTTTCGTTGTCCTGCATATAATCCCCCCATTACAGGTATACAAATTATTATATGCAGTAAGCCTCAAATGATGACTCATAAGCCGTATGCATTCTCAATCATGCCTATACTTTATATGTCTTGATACATTTAAGACTATCCCCATCTCTGCAAGGAGAAACATTACCGATGTTCCTCCGTAGCTTATAAAAGGAAGTGTAATTCCCGTATTGGGAATCATATTGGTGACAACGGCAATGTTAAGTATAACCTGAATCGCAATATGTGCTGTCACACCGGCAACAAGAAGAAATCCGAACATGTCAGGGGAATGCAGCGCTATAATAACGAAGCGCCATATCATCATTCCGAAAAGAAGTATAAGGCATATTCCACCGAAAAGTCCCAGCTCCTCACATACAACCGAGAAAATCATATCATTCTGTGCCTCAGGTATGAATCCCAGCTTCTGTATGCTCTCGCCAAGTCCCTTTCCGAAAAAGCCTCCCGAGCCAAGGGCATACAATGCCTGAAGTGTCTGATAACCCTTGCCGGACGCATACTCCTCCGGATGTCTCCATGCAAGTATTCTCATCATACGGAAGCCTGTATCCTCATCAATCTCAACACCCGCAGTCACCGGGTCAACATAATAATGTATATACAATATAAATGCAGCAATTCCTGCAGCGCCAAATACCGCCATCAACGCAAAAGGCCAATATCTCTTAGTCGCCACAAAGTAAATCACAAATCCTATGCCGAAAACAATTATTGCCGAGCTGAGGTTCTTTGTAATAACAAGAATCATTCCTGTTGGTATGAGCGTGAGCACCGCAACAACAATCAGATTGCGGAATTTATCAATCGCCTTTCCTGTCATTACAATATAAGCTGATACCGATATGATAACCGCAAGCTTACATATCTCAGCAGGCTGTATAGTACCGAAACCTACATTTATCCATCTCCTTGCATGGTTAATATCAACTCCCAGCGGTGTGAGTATAAGCAGTATAGAAAATACAGCCCCGGCATATATCCATGGTGCAAGCTTATAGTAGTATTTATAATCGAAAAAAATGCAGAAAACAAATGCAGCCATTCCAAGAATCGTAGATTTAACCTGCTTTTTTAAATAGAACGCAGGATCAGGGTTCTTAGGAAGTTTCATTCCGCTGTAATAACTGGTCGAATACACCATCACTAATCCAAAGCACACCAGAAACAGTATTATCACCAGCAAAGAATAATCAAAATATTTTGTTTTTGCCCGCTTCTTTGCCATCGGCAATCCTCCATGTCTTACAATTCATTAACATACTGCTTGAATAATTTTCCGCGCTCCTCATAGCTCTTAAACATATCCCAGCTCGCACATGCAGGCGACAGGAGTACTATCTGACCCTCCCTGGCATCCTCACGGCATACCTCAACCGCTTCTTTGAGAGTCTCAACAAAGCGTATGTTTTCAAAGCCCTGCTCTCTTGCAGCAGCAGCTATCTTATCCTTGGTAACACCGAGAAGAACAAGCTCTATAATCGTATCCTTAAAGCACTTTATCATCTCATCAAATTCCGAATGTTTATCGTAGCCTCCAGCTATAAGTATAGTCTTTTTAGGCATTGCCTCTATAGCCTTGATGGTTGAATCAGGGTTCGTTCCCTTAGAATCATTATAATACTCAACCCCATCAAGTGTACGCACATATTCTATGCGGTGTTCAACAGCCTTAAAGCTTCTTATTGTATCCGCAATAATTCCCACCGGCACGCCCATCTGTATACATATAGCTGCCGCAGCCATGACATTCTCATGGTTATGCGCTCCAAAAAGGAGCATATCTCTTACGTCTATTACATCGATAACCTTCGCACCATCAGTATACTTTATCATAGTACCTTCAAGGTATGTACCATGGTTTACATGGTGCTTTCTTGAAAAATATACCGGTGTCGCCGTTGTAACTTCTCCGAACCTTCTTAAAACCTCGTCATCATAATTAAGCACCACAAAGTCATCCTTTGTCTGATTAGCCGCTATTCTTTCCTTAACAGCAGCATAGTTTTCCATGGTATAATGTCTATTCAGGTGGTCGGGTGTAATATTTAAAATAGCACTTACCTTCGGATGGAACTCATGTACTGTCTCAAGCTGGAAGCTGGATATTTCAGCAACAGTCACGGAACCTTCTGTTGTCTTAAGCACCTCAGCAGTATATGAATTTCCTATATTTCCGACAACAAATGTCTCCCTGCCCCATGCTTTTATTATCTCGCCTACGAGAGTTGTTGTTGTTGTCTTTCCGTTCGTTCCGGTGATTGCCGCAACAACACCCTTCTCATAATTGTATGCAAGCTCTATCTCTCCCCACACAGGGATGTTCTTCTCATTAAATTTAACCACAACAGGACTGTCTATCGGAACTCCCGGACTTATAACCGCAAGGTCCGCGCTGTCTAAAAGCGAATCCTCCATGGTGCCAAGTACAATATCCGCCTCCGCACCCTCAGGCAGTCTGCTCTCAATCTCTGCCTTATCAAGCTTATCATTTCCATCATAGAGAACCGCCTGCGCACCTACCTCGCATAAAAGCTTAACAGCGCCTATTCCGCTTATTCCTGTACCTACAACGATTACTTTCTTCCCACTAAGATTCATTTTTCTGTCTCTCTCCTATATCTTTATTCACCTGATACTATTTTCATAATCGAATCGCATGAATTGTTTCCTAAATAAATACATTCATAACTGCACTCAATTCATAATATCCCTATTCATTGGAAAATTCAACAACTTCCTGCTCAATTCCAAGATACGGCAGTATATTTTCAAACACCTCCCTGATAACCGGAGCCGCTATGGTTCCTCCATAATATATTCCCTCCGGCTCATCTATGATACACATTGCAATCACCTGCGGATTATCCGCCGGCGCAAAGCCTATAAATGAAGCGATATACTTTCCCGAACCTCTCGGAAGCTTCTGCGAGGTTGCCGTCTTGCCGCCAATTCTGTAGCCATCTATGTAGCAGCGCTTACCACCGCCTTCCGAAACAACGCTCTCAAGGAGCTGTTTCATAAGCCCACTCGTCTCCCCGGATACAGCATTTTCAACCCTTTCGTACTCAAACACCTTGGTTGTCTCTCCGTCCTCATTCACGGTCTTCACTGCAAAATGGGGTGTTATCAATGTCCCGCCGTTGATGATAGCACTGGCGGCACGTAGAAGCTGCAGCGGTGTAATCTGGAATGACTGTCCGAAGCTCATTGTTGCAAGCTCAACCTCACCCACATTTTTGAGCTTGTGAATGATGGTTCCCGCCTCTCCCGGCAGGTCCACACCTGTCTTTTCAAGAAGCCCCAGCTTTTTCATGTATGCAAAGAAATCCTCCGCACCCACCCTGCTTCCCCATGTTATAAATGCAGGATTGCAGGAATTCATAAGTGTCTGCGCAAATGTCTGTGAGCCATGTCCGGAAGTCTTATGACATCTTATCGTCCTGCCACCTACCGTAAGACTTCCCCTGCAATAAAAGCTATCGCTAAGACTCACAACTCCTTTTTCAAGAGCCGCCGTCGCTGTGACAATCTTAAATGTTGAACCCGGTTCATAGGTATCATTTATACAAAAATTACGCCACATATTATTGAGAAGATTCATTTTCTGTTCACTTGTAAGCTCTTCCTTTGGAATGGTCTTTGTCACATCATCACCATTCTCATCCTTTTGTGTCACCGTCAATGAGCTGTACTCATCAATCAATGTGTATGGTGCATTAAGATTATACTCCGGCACGTTAACCATCGCGTATATTCTTCCGTCCTGAGGATTCATTACAATAATGGACACTCTCTTTGCCTTTTTCGCCTCGTATGCCTTATAGGCTGCCTGCTGTGCGTAAGTCTGTATATTATAATCCAGGCTCACTATCAAATCGTCCCCATTTACAGGCTCTACTCTCTCCTCCCCCTCCTTCTTAAGCTCAATCCCGCCTGCATCTGTCATTGTAAGTATCTGTCCCGCCTCCCCGGCAAGCTCCTCATCATAGCGGACCTCAAGTCCGATAATCCCCTGATTATCACTTCCTGTAAACCCGATACCTTTGAAGCCAAGCTCCCAAACGGATAGTACCTTCTGCTATCCTCATCAATCTTAACTCCGTCAAGTCCGTATTCCCTTATCGCATCACCTATTTCCTTCGTTACATTCGTCTTTATCCGCTCCATGGATGAGACCTTATGTACGCTCTTTGCCACCTTCTCCCTGTCCATTCCGAGTTCACTTGAAAGGACATCTATCACCTTATCCGGCTCCGTTATCTGCGCATGGACTACAGAAATCGTGCACACGGTCTTATTCGAGGCGAGAACCGTTCCATCCCCGGAAATAATCCTGCCTCGCGCAGCCTTTATCGGCCTTTCCCTTTCATGGAGTTCCTTTGCCCTTTGTCCATAATACTCAGACTCGACCAGCATAATAACTGCAAGCCGTACAAGCAAAAGAACTATAACAACTGCTGCTAACGTCACACCGACCATCAGCTTACGTTTCATCCTGCCTACATTTCTCCGGCTTTCCAAAACAAAAACCTCCATAATAAAATTCTCAAAACAATTCAACCAGCTGTTTAACTGCCGATAGTACATTTTATTATGAAGGTTTTAATGATATACAATATTTATTCTGTCACATTCCCATTTCACTATGTCGGAGCCTCTGTCTGATTCTCCATCGATGATTCAGCCGGTTCATCAGGCTGCTCCTGGGCAGATGATTGTGTCGGCTCCTGCGTTGATGGCTGCGTAGTTTCCTCCGTCAGTGTCTCACTTGACGGTTGTGTCGGCTCCTGCGTCGGTGCCTCACTTGACGGTTGTGTCGACTCCTGCGTTGGCTGCTCTGTGGCTTCCACCGTCTCAGGATTTCCTTCGGCGTCCGTGACCGTCTCACCGTTCTCGTCCGTGACATACTCAGCACTGCTCTCCGGCTGGGACTGCGTAGGTGTCGGCAGTCCTCCGACATTAATCTCATAGGACTCATCAACCGGATATATCTCAAGATACGGAATAAGCTCTATCATAATATCTCTTGCAAGCTCCTGCGCTGCCCTTGAGGTATCGAAGTCCTCAACCTGCGCTTCATCAAGAACAACATAGAATACAACCTGTGGCTCCTCCGCCGGCATGAAGCCTATAAATGATGTCACATAATGCTGCTTGTCTCTTGGCTGCTTCTCGGCTGCTCCTGTCTTTCCCCCGACACTATAGCCCGCAATCTTAAGATAACCGCCTGTACCATAATCCACAACATTTTTGAGATATCCTCTCAATGTCTGAGAAGTCTCCTCCGACACTGTCTTTCTCACAAGAACGCTTTCATTCTCTAACAGAGTCTCTCCGCCTGCGCTCTTTATCTCCTTGACAAGGTGAGGCTGATAGTAGCTGCCACCATTTATAAGCGAGGAGAATGCTGCAACCTCCTGCACCATGGTAACATTAAGGTTCTGACCGAAGCTGTTGGTCGCAAGGTCGATATCCGTAACCAGATCCTTCTTTATAACCAGTCCATATTCTTCGCCGGGCAGGTCAACCCCCGTCTTTGCTCCGAAATTAAATCTGCTCACATAATCATAGAATACATCTTTTCCGATAGCTGCCGCCATCTGCATCAATGCGTCATTGCATGACTCCTCAAGTGCCTGGCTAACGGTCAGCAGCCCATGTCCCTCCGGGTGTGCGCAGCTTATCTTCGTTCCCATAACCACCTCATGACCGTCACATAAGTATTCCTCTGTTCCGTCTAAGATTCCTTCCTCAATTCCACTTGCAATGGTAAATGCCTTAAAAACCGAACCCGGCTCATATATCGTCGACACACAGTAGTTGCTCCATACATCATACAACGCATCCACCATCGCGTCATTATCCATCTCTGAGAGTTCCTCTTCCGTGTAATATGCCGACAAATCGCTTGGATTATTGAGGTCGAAGCTCGGATACTGTGCCATTGATAGTATCTGTCCGTTATTAGGATCCGCAATTATTACTGATGTATGTTTTGAACCGTAGGCTTCATTAAATTCTCTTATCTTTTTCTCAACAATTCTCTGTATATTGGCATTGATGGTCAGCACCACGGTACTGCCATTTATAGCCGGCTTTATGGTTGTCTCCATATCGGAGTCCTCTCCGACATATCCATATTCTCTTCCGTTAGTCCCGGTAAGATATGAATTGTATTGATTTTCAATTCCGATTACACCCGCGGCCTCCGTTGCATACCCTAACACGGAGGCAAGCAATGAATCGTAGGGATAGGTTCTTATGTACTCCTCCTCTAGCCATGAAGCAGCATATTTATTGGAATCAGCCTCCTTTGCTGCCTTATACTCCGTAACCTGGTCATAGGTGAGATATTTCAACACCTTCTTGTAAGCACAGTTCTTATTCTCATAGCTGTTATATGTATCAAGAAGCTCCTGCCTGTCAAGACCTAAGCTCTGAACCAGCAGTTCTATATTTGCCTCCCTGTCCGTATCCTCTTCCCAATAGTTGTTAGGGTCAAGTATAAGATTATAGACCTTCTGTGAATATGCAAGCACCGTTCCCGTTCTGTCCGTTATGTCCCCTCTCTTAGCAAGAATTGTTGAGTTCTTATATCTGAGGTTATCAAATACCTTCTTGGAATACAGATCCTTATTAGAACGGTTTATATCTATCATTCTTAATGCAAGTAAAAAAAAGGCCATCACAACGACACCTGTCACAAACAACAGCTTGAATTTCATCTTCCGTTGCAATTTCCTTGTTTTTATCTTCCGGACAAAAGCATATTCCTTCTTAACTGGCTTAGTCTCATCCGGCTGCATGATATTACTGTTGTTCATAGTTGTACCTACTCCACATCCTTATACTGGACAACATACTCACTGTCCTCACTGTCATAGCTGACAATCTGACTGCACGATGGATAAACCATTCCAAGTTCCTCAGTAGCGACCTTATATATATAGTCATAATCTATGGATGAATTGATAGAGATTTCCAGATTATCATTCTCCATGGTCATAGTTGAAAGTTCTTTTCTGAGGCTTGCAATCTCTCTTGCTTTCTGTGTAATGTTGATATTAAGTGAAATATATTTTGTAAGTACGATAAAAATTCCAACCATGACTCCTGCCATCACCAGTGTGAATGCAAAACCGAAGCTGGAACTGAGTCCATGATTAGCCTTGGTGTGCGCCTTGTGTAAGTCCTGTTTCTCCGGCTGCTGTGTTACTGTCTCCCGCTTTCTAGGAGATGTTGTCTCAATGTATGTCTCCTGCTTGCGGGCAAGGTTATCATTAACATAGACTGTTCTGTATGAATTTCTATTATTTCTGCTATCTGCCATTTAATTATCCCGCCTTCTTTCAAAAACCCTCAACTTTGAACTCTTTGCTCTCTTATTTACCTCAAGCTCTTCCTCCGTAGGTACAATAGGCTTTCTCGTTATAATCACACCCTTCGGCTTATTGCCGCACACGCATACCGGAAAATTCGGAGGACATGTGCACACATCCACATTCTTCTTAAATCCATTCTTGACTATCCTGTCCTCAAGTGAATGGAATGTGATAATGCTCAATCTTCCTCCATCATTCAAAAGCTCTATCATATCGTCTATGGAGTTCTCAAGTACATCAAGCTCCTTGTTAACCTCAATCCTTATTGCCTGAAAGGTCTGCTTCGCAGGATGTCCTCCCGTAGCACGGAACTTCATTGGAATAGCAGCCTTGACAGCCTCGACAAGCTGTCCTGTCGTTGTGATTCTTCCAATCTCATTCCTCATGCGTACTATGTGCTTAGCGATATTCTTGGCAAACTGATCCTCGCCATAGTCCTTGATAATATGAAATAATTCGCTCTCGGAATACTCATTCACCACAACCTCAGCCGTAAGGCTCTGCCTGTTATCCATTCTCATATCAAGCGGTGCATCATCATCCTTGTAGGTGAAGCCTCTGTCCGCGTCATCTAACTGATGGGATGACACTCCTATATCGAGAAGTATTCCGTCAACCCTATTTATCCCAAGCTCAGCGAGTACATTTTTCATATTCACATAATTGCTTCTGACTATAGTCACCTTATCGGCGAAGGGTTCAAGTCTCCTGGTCGCCGCAGCTATCGCTTCCTCATCCTGGTCGATACCTATAAGTCTCCCATTCTCTCCTAAGCGCTCACATATATGGTATGAATGTCCGGCTCCCCCTAAGGTTCCATCCACATATATTCCATCCGGCTTGATTGCAAGACTATCTATTGTTTCGTTAAGTAACACCGGTATGTGTTCAAATTCCATATACTTTCTCCTTAAATACTGAAACCGAATTTCTCCATATTGGCTGCGATTTCATCAATATTGTCCTCGTACTCCTTCTGGTCAGCTAAGTATCTGTCCTTATTCCAAATCTCGATTTTCTTGGAAGCTCCGACCAATATGACCTCCTTGTCAAGCCCGGCATACTCCCTGAGCACTGCCGGAAGAAGAAACCTTCCCTGCTTGTCCACCTCACAGTCTGCCGCTCCCGCAAGGAAAAATCTCACAAACTGTCTTGTCTCCTTGTTCGTAATAGGCAGGGTGGCAAGCTTCTCCTCAAAAACCCTCCAGTCATCATTGGAATATATGTACAGACATTTATCCGGGCTCTTAGTGACAATAAATTCATCTCCAAGCTGTTCTCTGAACTTGGCAGGCATAATCAGCCTTCCCTTAGCATCTATGGAATGGCTGTACTCGCCCATGAACATTATTATCACCGCCTCCCTTCACTTCGTACTTCTCTGATGGGAAAAAGCGTACTCAATCTACCACTTTCTACCACTCTGTTTCACTTTTCACCACTTATGATGACATTTTATACCTTTAATACACTAAAATCAAGTCCTTTTTGCTGTAGAGGAAGAATTTCCCAGAAAACAAAAACCATCTGCTTGGATATTTCTCCAAACAGATGGTTTTTCTATAATATTCGTACAATTTCTATTCTTTTTATTTTGCAAAAGTGTATAAGGTATATCTTAACTTCACTCTACTGTTCATTCCCATCCTTGGTTACCGGTGTTCTCTTCTTTAGCTGCACCCTGTTATATATAACAAACGCCACCGCTAATACAATAAGTATTATGGAGAGCACCTGTGAGGCAGCTATTCCACCCAATGCCTTTATCACAAGCTGGTCTGTTCTGAGTCCCTCTATGATGAATCGTCCCACGCCGTAGCCCATAAGGTATATCGCGAATATCTCTCCGTCGAACTTCTTATGTCTCTTGTAGAGGCATATACCGATGAACAGCAGCAGGTTCCAGGTTCCTTCATATAAGAATGTCGGGTGCACCTGAACATAGCTCACACCGTCAATAGTCACAAGATGTTCGATGAGCTCCTGTGTGATTCCCTTCGCTTCAGATACAGGAAGCTGCATTGCAAAAAGGCTGTCCGTGTAGCCGCCGAACGCCTCCCTGTTAAAGAAGTTGCCCCAGCGCCCTATAATCTGTCCTATGATAAGTCCCTGAACAGCCGTGTCCGCCATGAGCCAGAACTTAAGCTTCTTTACCTTCGTGAATATAAAAAGTGTGAGAGCGGACGCTATCACTCCTCCGTATATGGCAAGTCCTCCCGCCCTGAGATTGAATATCTCAAGCGGATGCGCGCTGTAATAGTCCCACTCAAAAATGACATAGTATATTCTTGCTCCAACAACTGAAGTAAGCATGGTAAGCATCAGTAAATCCAAATAGGTATCCTGATTTTGTCCGGTACGTTTTGCCTCATGCAGA
>OLOA01003471.1_pt1 | contig 12872 bp, 9 predicted proteins | sample 1672201 | NCBI WGS metagenome assembly OLOA01 (sample SAMEA3136658, study PRJEB25190) | human gut metagenome
TAACGAAACGGTATAGATGCGTCTGGCGAAAAGCCAGGCGCATCAACCGTTTCCGTTCATAAGGATGCATTTTCTTATGAGAGATTGGTCGCAACCTCTGTTATGGAGGCTGCGGCCTTTTCTATTTCTGTGGTAGATTCATGGCCTCGACGATTCTGCGATAGCAAGCATCTCCTTTATGGTTGCAAGGTCTACAAGTCCGACACCGGTAAAGTAGATGTCAATGCGCACTCGCTTATGTCCGTTCACCATTTCACTGTTGTGAACCTCAATCCGCTTGATGATCTTATTGACTACCTCCGGCGTGAGCGTTTCCATACTGGAGTATTCCCTGAGTCCTGCCAGCAAAAGCCGAATATCCACGCTCTCCCGTTCGAGTTCGGCCAGCTCTTTTTCCTTTGTGCTGACGGATTGCAATAGTTCTGCCTGCTCTTTTTCGTACTTTGCTGCCATTCGAGAATAACGCTCATCAGATAGCTTTCCAGCGAAATTATCCTCATAGAGTTTGGCAATCAGTCGGTCGATTTCATCGACACGGTGCTTTTCGGCAGCGATATCCGATTTAACAGATCGGATATTCTGATCTTTTCCCGCAGATTGTTGCTTTCCGATCATTTGCAGAAAGAATGACTCGTGACAGGTGACGAAATCTGCAAGATCGCTGACCGCTACTGAGACGATTTGTTCCAGCACGACATTCCGGATATAGTGAATTATGCATTCTCCCCGACCGGACTTGTAGTTGGCACAGCGAAAAAATTCCTGATTTGCCTTCAAACTCTTAGCCGCACAAAAGTGGAGCTTTGAACCGCAGTCTGCACAAAAAACCAATCCGGAAAACAGACTTGTTTTCCCTGTCGCAGTCGGGCGACGCTTATGTTTGCGCAGCTCTTGTACTCTAAGCCAAGTGTTTTCGTCAATGATCGCTTCCTGTGCGTTCGGCACGATGCTCCATTCCTCCTCCGGCTTGCGTATCAGCTTGTGCACTTTATAGCTGACGGTGGTCGTTTTCAGATTAACCATACAGCCGGTGTATTTCCGATTGCTCAAGATGGCGTCAATGGTGCTGTCCTTCCATAAATACGGATCGCTCGGCATAGGACGATTGGCGGAAGAAGAACCGACCGAATAGTAATATGCGGTAGGGGTAAGAACCTTCTCCTTTTGCAGAAGCCTCGCAATTTGCTCCGGACCTTTCCCTTCAAGGCAAAGGTGGTAAATTCTTTGCACAACCTCGGCGGCAGCCTCATCAACAAGCCACTTTTCTTTATCAAGCTCGTCACGCTTGTAGCCGTATGGCACCCGGAAGTTGCTTCTTTTACCGTTCGCCGCTTTCATTGCCCACACAGCCCGCACTTTCTTGCTGGTCTGCGCTGCATACCACTCGTTAAAAATGTTGTGGAATGGCATCATCTCCGTGCCCTCGCCGGTTTCGGTGTCCACACGCTCCTGAATGGCGACGAATTTCACACCTATAGTTGGATAGATAATTTCTAAATATCGACTGGTTTCCACGTGTTCACGCCCGAAACGGGACAGGTCCTTGACGATGACCGCTGCTACCTGTCCGGCTTCGATCAGTGCCTCCATTTCTCGAAAGCCGGGGCGCTCAAAGGTCGTGCCGCTGATTCCGTCGTCTACAAAGTATTGCGGGTGCAGATAGCCGTTCTTCTTGGCGTAATCCATCAGAATGATTTTTTGATTCTGAATACTGTTACTCTCTCCGTCCAAACCGTCGTCCTGCGAAAGGCGACAGTAAAGGGCGGTGATTTTTTCTTGATCTGTATTCTTATTGTTGACTGTCATAGCGTTTAACTCCTTTCCGACAGCCGAATCAAGCAATGGGATATATGCCATTATATTGATTTCGGCTGTCCTTTTCGATTGTGCGGTTGCCTCCATTCCCTCTGAAGCAGCAGCTCCTTGAACTGCTCCAACACGCACTGCCGCCCCTTGGGGTCATAATGAGTCGTAACATCATAAACCGTGCCACCGATTTTCATATAAAAATGCGAGTCGGCATTGTTTTCAAAAAGTTGATTATACGGATATTTTTGAATGAATTGTTCCATAGGGACACCTCCTCATCTTTCATCCCGATTGCGCTGGCGGACGAGATATTTGCGATAATGATCGCAAGCCTTGATGATAAAATCTTCTGATTTCTTCGCATCCAGCCCTTGCGGAAGAACCCCCCGCAGACGGGAGATGGGGACTTTCACTGTTTCTCGCTGGTTAGCTTTTTTCTCCGACATAACGGTTTGGATGGTTGCCTTGGTCGATGCGCCTTCCCGGTCGGCCTTGTGCATCCGACAAGCCTGCGAATAGGACGGGGTGCAGTCGTTGATAGCGCACTGCTCCAGCACCTCCCGCTGGCTGGATTCGTCAAGAAACGAAAGCTCCACACCGACAGACAGGGCGATTTTGCCTTTATGTGAGGTTAATGGAAGGTAAGAATGTGACATATGAATGATATTTGCTTATATATTGATGCCTTAAGGGCACTAACAAAGATATTGACACTGTTTCAGGGTGCTTCACTGCGAATCACCTGGCTCTATCATGGTCAGCGGTTAACGATTGTTACAATGCTACAGCTTATCCTTGCTGAGCGTCGGCTTTGCAAAGATAAGGGTATAGAAATTAACAATACAATCCGGTTTGAAGAAATTAACGGAATAACGCCAGCGGCAATTTGGCTACTGTCCGATTTCAATTTTAGCGTGGTATTACCTGATAACACAAGCAAAAAGATAAGTAGCCGATTGCAAAAGAAGCAAATTGATTTATGCGAGCAACCTTGCCTAAATGATAGTTTAGCAAGTTTTTTGGATTGGGTGAAAAGTAGTCCAACATACAGAAATGAGATCTACTCCAACTATATCAGAATGGCGCTAGGATTAACCCCCTACTCCTGTAAGTACCATTCATGCTTGGGTAAAACGGTTTATGGTGACGCCGGCGGCAATGGTGACGTACAGGCCCAGCTGAGGCCGTTCCGCCGTCACCAGAAAGCTCTGGAAGGTGTTTTGCAGCATATAGGGGATCAGGCCCAGCAGGACGATACGTCCGTAGCTGACGCACACCGGCAGCATGGTCTCGTCGGCACCCAGCAGCCGGGACATAGGCGTGAGAAAGGCAATGCCGCCGATGGTGAACACGGCACCCAGCCCAATCAGCACATAGATCAGCAGGGAGAAGATCTCGTTGGCACGCTTTTCGTTGCCGGCTCCCAGGGTGTACGCCACCAGCGCACTGCTACCGGTACCCAGCATGAAGCCCACGGCACCCAACACCATGAGAAACGGCATAATGAGGTTCACGGCAGCAAAGGCATCGGAGTCCACAAAGTTGGACACGAAAACACCGTCCACCACGCAGTAGATGGAGGTACACACCATCATGATGACAGACGGCAGAGTGAAGCGCAGCAGTTTTCGATAGGTGAAGTGCTCGGATAGTTGAATACGCATGAAAAGAAAGTTCTCCGCAATAATGTCCGAAACCGGACAAACATATTTTAGTACGATTTCGTACATAAGCCAAGAAAATCTTTCGACGGCCCTCCGCATTTTCCTTGCATTTCCACATGGGATAGGATATAATATTTCCCGATAGATACGGACAGTGGCAATGCGCTGCAAAGGCCCGTGGGGTCAGGCGCAAAGCTGAACAAGGGAACGGGGACGAGCCCCACGTTGACCAACACCGTGTGCATCGAGGTGTCTATCCCGCCGACGAAAGTCAGCCATTGGAAGCGTGCTTCTGAGAAGGCAGGGGAGATCGCCGCTTGAGATGCGAGCCGGGAGACCTACTGTTGCCGTTAGAATGATCCCAGGAATGGTTATGGTGTTATTCTGCCACGCAGGATGACCCCATATTTTTTTTTGCGCCTGCTCCCGTACACTGCGGGAGCGGCGGCACGGAGAATGAGGAGTATATGAAGAAGATTCGACCCTATCTATGGCGGGGCGGAGCGCTGGTGCTGGCGGCGGCCTTGGTGGTGCTGCTGGTGCTGTCCGGGATGGGCCTTTCCACGCAGGAGCCGGAGCCGCTGCCCCAGCCCCCGGCCCAGACTATCCGCACCGAGGGACAGGGAGGCGCCTCCCAGCAGGAGAAGCCCAATGCCCCGGAGCAGCCGGAGGATCCGGAGGATGAAGAGCCGCCGGAGGAACCGGAAGAGCCGGAGACTCCGGAGCAGCCGGACGAGGAGCCGCCCCAGGAGGAACCCGATGCCCCGGAGCAGCCGGAGAATCCCACAGACAATCCGGAGCAGCCGGAGCAGCCCGGCGATAATCCGCAGCCCGGCGATAATCCCGGCAAGGGCGATAACGACGGCCCCGGCCCGGTGGACCCGGAGCCCGGTCCCTCCGACGATACCAGCACCCGCATCATCACGGATCTCAGCAACTGTGAGATCACCTATAACCAGCTGACAGATGACACGCTGCCCTTTTACGCCTATCTCATCAACCCCAACGGCGAGACGCTGAAGGTGAAGCTGCAAAACAGCGATACCCCCATGAACGGCCGGTATCTCACCAGCGCCGACGGCAAGAACTACACCGCTCGGATGGTGCGGAATGAGACCAACCACATTACCCTCTACCGCAAGAAGGGGAACACCACGGTGGAGGAGGTTCGCTTCTCCATCCGGTATGTAGCACAGAAGGCCGATGAGGATCATCCCACCATCGGTGAGCATCCCCCCACCATCGTCACCAATCTGGACGGCGTGACGGAGACCAGCAACCGCAACTTCACCCTGACGGTGAAGGCCACGGCCTACACAGGCTCTCCCCTCTACGCCAGCCAGATCGAGGTGCAGATGGACGGAAAGCGCATCACAGGCCCCACCGGCGGCCCGGTGTACGAGTATCAGCTCTACTTCCCGGATCCCATCGTGGGCGATACGGTGGAGCACACCATTACCATCCGGGCCTGGGACGGGGAGGGCAACTCCGCCTTCGTGTCCTATCGCATTCTCTACCGCTTCGTGGATACCGGCGACGTCATCGGCACGGCCTATATCGTCATCGACGCCACCACCGTGGGACTGGATGTGATGGAGGAGCCGTATACCTACAAAATTCGCCAGAATACCCCGGCCTCCTATGCCGTTATCGAGGCGCTGGAGGAGTGGGGCTACGAGTACGAATACTCCGGCTCCATGGACGTGGGCTTCTATCTGCGGCGCATCAGCCGAGGCGGCATGATGGACTATCCCGCCATCCCGGAGAACCTGTGGAGCAAGATCCTGCAGGACGGCCTGACCCTGACGGGCCAGACGGATAACAACAGTCTGGGCGAGTTCGACTATACTCAGGGCTCCGGCTGGATGTACTCTGTGGGCGGCAATACCTATGCCGGTAAGGGCCTGTCCGGCTATTACCTCACCGACGGCGATACCCTGTATCTGCGCTTCACGCTGGCCTACGGCAAGGACATCGGCGGATACAGTTCCACCGGCGGCAGCTACGGTCTGCTGCCCAGCTATTGCGGTAAGTGGCTCAACGGCACCTACATTGAGGAGCACGTCTGGGGTGAGCCGACACAGACAGTGGCGCCGGACTGCACCCATCCCGGCGAGATCAGCACCGTCTGCACCGTCTGCGGCGATCGGAAGGATCAGCAGGAGGTGCCGCCTCTGGGGCATGATTTCGTGGAGACGGGACGCACGGAGCCGGGAGAGGACGGAACACCGGGCTACATCGAATACACCTGCTCCCGCTGCGGGGAGCAGAAGCGGGAGCCGATTCCGGCGGTCAATGCCGGGTGGATTCCCCGGCGGCGCAGACTGCCGGACTACGCTATGACAGGAGCGAAATGTGAACGATAGAATGAGAAAGGGCTGCTGCCGCCTGCTGACGCTGCTGCTGACACTGGTGATAGTGATCCCCGCCTATGGGCAGGAGACGTTGGATGCGCTGGCGGCGGCGCAGGGCTGCACGGCGGAGACACTGCTGCAAAGCGACAAGCTGACGGCGGGAGACTCCGTCAGCGACTGGGTGGCCATCGCCGTGAGCCGGGCCGGTACGGAGGGGGATACCTCCGCTTACCGCAAGGCACTGGAGCGCTATGTGACCCGGATGTACCGGGAGCAGGGGGGCTTGGACCGCTTGCGAGCCACGGAGTGGCAGCGCACCGCCCTGACGGCGCTGGCGCTGGGAGCGGACCCCACCGCCTTCGGCCGGGACAAGAACGGTCGGTCGGTGAACCTGCTGGCCGACGGCGTATATCAATTCACCGCCGCCAAATCTCTGGGAACACAGGGACTCAACGGCTGGATCTTCGGCCTGATCGCTCTGGACAGCGCCCGCTTCGCCGTGCCGGAGGATGCCGTCTACACCAGAGCCACTATTTTGCAGGCACTGGTGGCGGCGCAGGAGCCGGAGGGCGGCTTCGGCCTGACGGTAGGGAACTCGGACGTGGATCTGACAGCCATGACCTTGCAGGCGCTGGCGCCCTATCAGAACAGCACAGTGACGTATACCGGAACCTCCGGGGAGTCTGTGACCATCCGGGAGGTGGTGCGCCGGGCACTGGCGTGGCTGTCTGACCAGCAGACGGCGGAGGGCGATTTCATCAGCTGGGACGCCGCCAATCTGGAGAGCACGGCGCAGGTCATCATCGCCCTGTGCAGCTTGGGAGTGGACCCGGCCACGGACGCCCGGTTCGTGAAAAACGGCATCAGCGCCGTGGACGGGCTGATGCGCTACCGGCTGGACGACGGCACCTTCCGCCATATTCTGACGGACGGCTCCGATGTCATGGCCATGGAGCAGGCCCTTCTGGCGCAGGAGGCCATGGAGCGGCTGTCCGCCGCCCGCCGGAGCCTGTATGACTTCCGGGAGGAGATACCGGAGGATGTAAAGATGCAGGTGACGGCCCTGAACGAGGCACTGACGGATGTGGCGGTGGCCACGCCGGAGGAGGTGCAGGCTCTGTATACCCGGTATCTGGCCATCCCCGCCGCCGAGCGCAGCTATGTGTTCGCTGCCGGGGCGCTGCTGGATCGGATGCAGGAGCTTTCCCTGGAGATCACGCCGGAGGATCCGGCGCAGGCATATGAGCTGCGGGTTGCGGCGGAGGTGACCACCTCCGGTTCCGGCGCCGTAGTATGGATCGCCGCAGGCGCCGCCGTGGTAGTGGTGGCCGCAGGCATCGTGATTTGGAGCAAGCGGAGGAAAATATGTACGAAGTAACGGAGAAAATTCTGCGGGAAGTGCGGAAGGTCATCGTCGGCAAGGACGATGTGGTGGAGAAGGTTTGGATCTCCATTCTGGCCCAGGGCCATGTGCTGCTGGAGGACGTGCCGGGGGTGGGTAAGACCACCATGGCGCTGGCCTTTTCCAAGGCGCTGGGGCTGGAAACCAAGCGTGTGCAGTTCACACCGGACACCATGCCCTCGGATATCATCGGCTTTTCCCTGCCGGAGCAGGGGCGGATGGTGTATCAGCCCGGTGCGGTGATGACCAATCTGCTGCTGGCAGACGAGATCAACCGTACCTCCAGCAAAACCCAGTCGGCGCTGTTGGAGGCCATGGAGGAGGGCCATGTCACCGTAGACGGCGTGACCCACGATCTGCCGGCCCCCTTTGTGGTGCTGGCCACTCAGAACCCCATCGGCTCTGCCGGTACACAGAATCTGCCCAACTCCCAGCTGGATCGCTTCCTCATGAAGCTGAGCATGGGCTATCCCGATGTGGGCAGTCAGGTGCGCATCCTGAGGGAGCGCAGCCAGCAGGAGCCTCTGGAGCAGGTGGAGCCGGTGATGTGCCGGGAGGAGCTGATCGCCGCCATTGCCAGGGTGCGTCAGGTCCATGTGGACGACCAGATCTATGATTACATCGCCCGGCTGGCGGAGGTGACACGCACCCATCCGCTGCTGAAGCTGGGTATCAGCCCCCGTGGCGCTCTGGCCCTGTGCCGCACGGGCAAGGCAAGAGCCTTCGCAGAGGGACGGGATTTTGTGGCGCCGGAGGACGTGACGCAGATGGCGGAATATGTGTTTGCCCACCGTCTGATGCTTTCCGCCAAGGCCCGCCTCAACGAGTACACACCGGAGGCCATCGTGGCGGAGGTGCTGGCGCAGACCCAGCCGCCGGTGCTGTCGGAGCGGCGGGCATGAGCACGTTGCTGTGGCTTTTGACGGAGGCCGGACTGGTGCTGTGCTGGCTGGTGACGCCTTGGGCGCCTGCCCCGTGGCTGGCCCTGTGCTGGCTGATGGCACCGCTGGCGGGCTGGCTTGCACTGCTGCTGACAAGGAAGCGGTCGCAGGTACGGCTCACCTGCCCCGTGACGGCGGAGAAGGGTAAGCCCTTTTCCGTGACGGCGGAGGTGCGGCAGGGTGTCCCCTTCGGCCGGGGCAGGCTCACGGTATCGGTGGAGAACACCGTTACCGGAGAGACGCACCGGGAGAAGCTGACCCTGCATCAGGGCCGGGGAGCGTGGCAGGTGCAGAGTGCCTGCTGCGGCTGTCTGGTGATGCAGGCGGCGGAGCTGGTGCTGTGGGATCTGCTGGGCGTGCTGCCGGTGAGGATCCCCTGCACGGTGCAGGGACGCACCTGCGTCATGCCGGATACCTTCCCCATCGAGGCAGACCCGGTGTCGGCCGTGAGCCGCCAGACGGACTGCGAGGAGTACGCCCCGGACGTCCGGGGCAGCGATCCTACGGAGATCTTTCAGATCCGGGAATATGTCCCCGGCGACAGTCTGCGTCAGATCCACTGGAAGCTCTCCGCCAAGGCAGGACGCTACATGGTGCGGGAGGCGGCCAAGCCAGTGGATCACCGATTGACCATCTATGTGGAGCGCCGCACGGCCCCGCCCCGTCTGGTGGACGGCCTGATGGAGGCGGCGGTGTCGCTGTGTCAGGCCTATGTGGATCAGCCCTTTCGACTCATGTGGAGCGGGGAGACCACCTCTGTCCGGGAGATCACCGGGGAGGAGCAGCTGCCCGAAGCGGTGACGGCGCTGCTGAAAAGCAAGGCACAGGAGGAGCCGCAGCCGCCGGAGCTGCGTCCGGAGGGAAAGCTGCTGTACTGCTGTACCCAGCTTCCGGCGGACGGGCAGCTGCCGGAGGATGCCATCGTGCTGCTGTGCAGCGATGAGCCCTGCGCCGGGGAGGGCGTGTGCCGCTTCACCCCGGAGGATATGCAGGAAATACTGGGAAAATGGATGTGGAATTAGGAGCTTTTGGTGAAAAAACAGACAGTTTCATTCCAATTTGATACGACGCCGGCCCCATTCAGGCCTCTGCGCCCCACGGATGCGGCGGCGGGCGTGCTGCTGCTGGCAGGCATATGGGGCCTGCTGTGGCAATGCCTGCGCCCGGAATCGGTGCCGGGCCTGCTGTGGCTGGGCGCTCTGGCGGCGCTGGGCCTTGCGGCGGGACTGCTGCTGCGGTGGGATCGGAAATGGCAGCGGGCTGCCCTCTGCGGAGCGCTGCTGGTGCTGTTGGCGGCGGGCATACTGCTGCGGAGCCACATCAGCGCTGCTTTGGCGGGGCTGGGAGACTTGTGGGGTCAGTGGCGCTTTCAGCAGACCGGACGGTACACGCCGCCCTATGTGGGGGCGGGCAGCGTCTGGTGGATGCTGCTGCCTGTGGGGGCTGTAACGGGCCTTGCTGCGGGTCTTGTGCTGCGGCAGCGCTGGCGGATATGGCCGGCGGCCGTCTGCGCAGCAGGACTGCTGGCACTGCGTCTGGCGGGCCTTGTGCCGGGGGGCTGGTGGTTTACCTGCTTCCTGCTGGGGGTGCTGCTGTGCTTTGTGCAGGGCAGTGCCATAGGCCGCAGGGCCAAGGCTGTCACGGCGGGAGCGCTGGCGCTGGTGCTGCTGATCGGACTGCTGCCGGAGGGCCTCTCCGGCGGCGCATCCCCCACGGCGCTGGGACGGCGGCTGGGCAAGGCCCTGCACCGCTGGCGCTATGAGGATGCCGCCGATCCCCTGCCGGAGGGAGACATCTCCGGCTCCGGAGCCTTTTCCCCCGGACAGGAGCCGGCGCTGCGGCTGACCATGGATCACTGGACGCCCCTGTATCTGCGGGGCTATGTGGCGGGGGAGTACACCGGCACCGGCTGGCAGCAGCTGGCGGCCCGGCGCTTGACGGAGGAGGCTCCGACGCTGTATAGCCTGCAAAGCGGCTATTTCTTCCCGGCCCAGCAGCTGGCAAAGGCCAACGGTGAGGCCGAGAGCGAGAACCATGTGACCATTCAGGTGCTGGGCGCCTGCCGCTCCGTGGCCTATACCCCCTATGGCGGGGGCGACGGGCTGGAGAGCGCGCTGGATGCCCGTGACCTCACCGGCGAGGGCATGACCGACCCCACCCAGCGCAGCTATGAGGCGGCGCTGTACCCAGTGGAGGAGAGCTACCTGCTCCAGCAGCAGCTGGCGCAGGCGGAGACGGACAGTGACTACCGGACGGGGGAGAGCGTCTATCGCCAGTGGGTCTATGACCACTATCTCACGGTGCCGCAGGACACCTACGACGCCCTGACGGCGCAGTTCACCCCCGGTCAGGGCTGGAACACCACTCAGGCCAAGACGGAGATTAGTCGCTTTCTGGCGGCCAACCTGACCCTCCGGGAGGGGACGGTCACCCCGGCCACCGGCGACGTGGCTGCGTGGCTGCTGACCGGCGCCCGACAGGGGTACAGTGTCCACTATGCCACGCTGACGACGCTGCTGCTGCGCTGCTGCGGCATCCCGGCCCGGTATGTGGAGGGCTATGTGGTGACCCGGCAGCAGGCAGAGGCCCTGCCAGACGGGGCGCAGCTGACCCTGACCCAGCGGGCCGCCCATGCCTGGGCGGAGTACTATCTGGACGGCGTGGGCTGGATCCCCTTCGACACCGTCCCCGGCTACGAGGAGAACATCGGCTACCAACTGCCGGAGGACGGCGACCCGGCGGAAAACGAGAACGGCACGACCTACACGGGGCAGAATCAAACGCCCCAACAGAACCAGACCGACATCTCTCAGGAGCCCCAGGACGACCACAGCCAGCGGATCTTTATCCAGAGTGTGCTGCTGGCCTTGGCGGCACTGGTGCTGGCGTGTCTGGCAGCCATGGCGCTGCGGACGGTGCTGCTGCGGCGAAGGCTGAAGCGGCAGCGCAGGCGCTTTGAGGATCCCGACGGCCGCGCGGCCTGTCAGGCTATGCTCAGCGCCCTGCACCGGCAGCTGACGGCCTTGCAGCCGGGAGCGTGGAGCGAGGCATCCCCCCAGCGGCAGGAGGCCCTGACGGCCCTGCTGGGCGACGAGACGGCCCGGCAGCTGACGGCGCTGGAGCAGGAGGTCTGGTTCAGCGACCACCCCATCGAGGAGCCCCAACGCCAACAGGCGCAGAAGCTGCTGGAGGGGACGGAGCGTCTGTGGCGGGAGCGTGTCCCGGCGGCCAGACGCTGGAAACAGAGATTCCTCACCTGTCAGGTGATTTGAATCATAAAAGAACAGAAAGGAGTATGAAAGATGAAAGAGAAGACACATCTCGGAAACCGCCTTCTGTCGGTTCTGCTGACGTTCCTGATGCTGCTGTCGCTGCTGCCTTCGGCGGCGCTGGCGGCGGACACCCAGCAGATCGCACTGATGGCGGTGACGCAGGACGGCTTCCTCATCGAACCGGAGTATGTCACCTATCACTCCGGCGACACAGTGAAGGATGTGCTGAAAAACAGCAGCCACACCTTCAGCGGCATCGACAACGGATACATTACCGCTATCGATGGCACCACCGACAACTTCAGCATCCATTACGACGAGGATGGATACAAACTGGATCAGTCGGCGGATGGCCTGACGGCAATCTGGTTCACCACCAACTCGGGCCAGATCTATGGAGCAAACCTCCAGCAGCTGGCGGCCAACATGGCGGTCTACAACACCGCTACCAACGGCCTGAAGGATTACAAGGCCGCTCAGGAGGCCTATGATGCCGCCGTGAAGGGCTTCTATGCTGCCACGGACACCACGGCCAAGCCCCTGAACGATGCGCTGTTCAGCGCCATCGACAAGCACGCCAAGTTCCTGGAGGGCAAGACCACGCCGCTGACCATCAGCGCCACCATGGGCGGCGAGGCCATCACCCCCGGCGAGGCGGTGTTCACCAGTGAGTTCGGCACCGTTGTCACGGTGAAGAACACCAACACCGTGGACCTGATCCCCGCCACCTACACCTTCGACCTGTCCGACGGCGAGTTCCGCCATGTCCGTGGCACGCTGGAGGTGAAGGAGGGTACCACCCTCACCGCCGAGCTGCCTGCCGGCCAGTGGATCAAGGAGACCCGACTAGGCTATGATAACCAGTGGAAGTTGGATACCGCTCAGGAGAGTACCCGCTTCGACGTGACCGCTGCCGAGGGCACCTATCTGGTGCCGGACTACACCTACAGCGGACTTTATCCCTATTTTGAGCCGGGTGATGGTGTAGATACCAGCAAGATCCGTGTCTATAAGCAGGGCGACCCTAACGGCAATCTGGCCCGTGTTTGGAAGAGCAATTCGACATCCCTGAGCAACGTCATGGAGCCTTACAGCCTGAAAAATGCGGACGTAGTGTGCGAGGCCCGTCTGACGGGCGGCACCTATGAACAGTATCAGACCTATACCATCCACGTGATTCGTACCGCCAGTCTCAGTGATCTGACGGCGGCGGACTCCGTATCCAGCCTGACCCTGAGCCCCACCTTTGACAAGGCTACCAATACCTACACCGTGGCCACGTCGCAGGATCAGGTGAAGATCACCCCCACGGCGCTGAACAGCGAAGCCGCCATCACCGTGGCCGGGAAGTCCACCCAGAGCGGCTCCCCCGTGGCGGTGAACCTGGCGGACTGCGAGCAGGATTCCGGCAAGAAATACCTGATCCCCGT
>OLOA01003473.1_pt1 | contig 12870 bp, 10 predicted proteins | sample 1672201 | NCBI WGS metagenome assembly OLOA01 (sample SAMEA3136658, study PRJEB25190) | human gut metagenome
TTGCGGTATATGGCCGCCGCAAGGTCCCTTGTGGCGTAAAGGGTTGCCCCGTCGGAGCGGAGTATTATGCAGGGGGGCATATCGTATGCGGAAAGGTCAACCAAGGTCGCGCCCTTGTCAACGGTGAGCAGCCCCTTCTGGCGCAGCTCGTCTATGACTGCGCCCATCTTGTCCTCATAGAAGCTTTCGCCCGCGTAGCTGTCGAAGCGTACCCCCAGCCGGTCGTATACCTTGCCCACCTCCTTGAGGGTAAGGTCCTTGAACTGCTGCCAGAGGGTGACGGCTTCATTGTCCCCGTTCTCTATCTTCTTGAACCAGGCGCGGGCCTCGTCGTTCATCTCGGGGTGGGCCTCCGCCTCCTCGTGGAAGCGGACATAGAGCTTCACCAGCTCACGCACGGTGCATTGGGGCACCGGCTTGTCCCCCCATTTTTTATAGGCGACTATCATCTTGCCGAACTGGGTTCCCCAGTCCCCCAGGTGGTTTATGCCTATGGCGTTGTAGCCCAGCGCCTTGTATATCCTGTAAAGGGAGTTGCCTATGGCGGTGCTGGGCAGATGGCCTATGTGGAAGGGCTTGGCGATGTTTATGGAGGAATACTCCACGCAGACGTTCCTGCCGCCGCCAAGGTCGCTGTCGCCGTAGCTGTCGCCCGCGGAAAGCACCCTATCGAGCGTATCCCGCACGAAGGCGGTCTTATCCGCGAAGAAGTTGAGGTAGCCCCTCTTGGCCTCCATGGAGGCTATGCCGTCTATGTGGCCTATGCTCCCTGCAAGCTCTGCGGCTATGGCGGGAGGGGCCTTGCGCATGGTCTTTGCGAGGCGGAAGCAGGGGAAGGCGTAGTCGCCCATGGCGGGGTCGGGCGGGGTCTCCAGCCAGTCCCTGAGCTGATCCGCTTCCAGTCCGGTCTGTGCCGCTATTGCGGCGGCAATGCGCAGCTTGTTTTCCATTATGTGAATTCTCCTGTGATTTTCTTTTTTAGCTATTCTTCTATTCGCATTATGTCGGCGCCCAGCGCGCGGAGCTTCTGCTCCAGGAACTCGTAGCCCCGGTCGATAAAGTGTATCTGGCTTATGGTGCTCTCGCCCTCGGCGGCAAGGGCGGCTATGACCAGGGCGGCGCCTGCCCTGAGGTCGCTTGCGCAAAGGGGCGCGCCGTAGAGCTTTTCCACTCCCTCCACCGTGGCCGTGCGGGAGCTTATTGAAATGCTGGCTCCCATCTTGGCAAGCTCCGGCACGTGGTTGAAGCGGTTCTCGAATATGTTTTCCATTATGAAGCTGTTGCCCTCCGCCGTGGCCAGAAGCGCCATCATGGGCTGCTGAAGGTCTGTGGGGAAGCCGGGATAGGGCAGCGTCTTTATGTTTACCGCCCGGGGCCGCTTGTCTGCGGATACGCGTATGAAGAAATCCCGCCCGTCGTCCCCCTCCGTGACGGTCACGCCGCACTCCATGAGCTTGGCGGATATGGCCTCAAGGTGGGTGGGGATGACGTTGTTGATTATCACGTCGCCCCTGGTGGCGGCGGCGGCTATCATAAAGGTACCCGCCTCTATCTGGTCGGGTATTACGGCGTAGGTGCAGCCATGGAGCCTGCGCCCGCCCTGTATGCGGATAACGTCGGTGCCCGCGCCCTTTACGTTCGCCCCCATCATATTGAGGAAGTTGGCCACGTCCACCACATGGGGCTCCTTTGCGGCGTTGGCGATTATGGTCTGCCCCTCGGCGGCCACCGCCGCCAGCATTATGTTTATGGTGGCGCCTACGCTCACCACGTCCAGATATATCTCCGCGCCCCTGAGCCTATCCGCCCTTGCCTTTACGGAGCCGCCCTGTATCACTATATCCGCGCCCAGCGCCCGCATTCCCTTAATGTGCTGGTCTATGGGCCGCTGGCCTATGGCGCAGCCGCCGGGAAGGGCTATCTCCGCCTTCTTATACCGGCCCAGCAGCGCCCCTAAAAGATAGTATGAGGCGCGCATGGAGCTGACCATTTCCCCCGTTACGCTGAAGGTGCTTATGCCGGAGGGGTCTATGCGCATACTGCCGTCCGGCGTGCGGGAAATATCCGCGCCCATGCTGGTGAGTATCTCCTCCACTATGCGCACATCCTCTATCTCGGGCAGGTTTTCCAAGAGGCAGCTTTCGCCTGAGAGTATGACGGCGGGTATTATGGCAAGGGCGGCGTTTTTGGCCCCGCTTATAGTCACCGCGCCCTCAAGGCGTTTTCCGCCGTTTATTCTGTAATACGCCATTTATGCTCCCAAAAAAAATAATTCTTTATCCAACGAGGGGATAATCCCTCTCTAACCTGATAATTATACTATGCCTGCGGTGTTTTTGGCAAGACAAACAGGACGGCAAAAAGGAGCGGCGCAGCCGCTCCCGCCGGGAGTTACTTTTCTAAGTAATATCTTGGATTGTAGGCTATGCCGTCAATCCTGAGCTCAAAGTGCAGATGTGCTTCGGTACAGCTGCCTGAGTCGCCGGCCTTGCCTATGATCTGGCCCTTGGCTACCTTATCGCCGGGAGCCACGGAGAACTGGCTCAGGTGGGCGTAGCGGGTGACGAACCCTTCGCCGTGGTCTATCTCTATGATGTTGCCGTAGCCGCCCCGATTTATGGCGCAGACCACGGTGCCTCCCTCGCTGGACAGCACCGGATCGCCGGTCTTTGCGGCGTAGTCCAGGCCAAGATGAAGTATGCCGTCCCTTTGCCCGTAGTTTGAGATTATCTCTCCACCGGCTACGGGGGAAGCAAAGCTGAGCGCCTCGGGCTTTCTGCCCTCCTTGCCCTCGTGCCTGCCCGGATCGCCGCCGCTCTTTTTATCGGTGCCCTGAAGTATTACCGTATCCTGGGGTTCCACCGTAACTGTTTCGCTCTTGCTGCGGCTGGAGCTCTTTTCGCCGTTTATGTATACCGTATGGTTCACGGTGGTTCTGCTGCCCGCCCTGCCCAGAAAAAGGGTAATGCCGGTGCCGGCCACCAGTGTGGGGTCTTTCTCCACCTTTGAGCCGAAGGGCAGCTCCTTCGTTTCGCTGCTCGTCACAGTGGTAATGACCTTCAGAGGACTGCTTGAGGAGGTGAACTTTTCGTATACCTGGTCGTAGCTGGAAATGTCTTCGGGCTTTGCATCGGGCTGGAGCTGCATCTCTACCCCACTGTAAAGTTCGGTGGTACGGTCGCCGGATTCCGTCACCTTGCCGTCGAAGTAGCTCCTGACTTCCTCCAGCAGCGATTCTGCGGCCTCGGTGCTGGCCAGCACCGCCCTTGTCCTGCCGTCTATGACTATGGCGCAGGGCGTATACTGTTCCGGCGCCATGGCCTGCTCTGTGTCGGGGCTGTTCTCGGCCGTTGCCTCTTCAGCGTCGCTTACTCCGTAAGCTTTAGGCTGGGCAAGCTGTTCCCCCACATTGCTTTCGGACAGTATGGAGGTGCCATTGTAGCATTCCGGCGGCAGAAGCGAGGAACCCTTGGCGATGCCAAACGCAAGGGCTGTTACTGGCAGCGCAATCAGCAGCAGCGGGAGCAGCCTGTCCCACTTCTTTTTTGGATCCTCGGTTATCTCGTACAGCCTGCCCGTTTCCTCATCCCATATGTACTTGCCGAAAAAGCCGTCGTCCTCCCCGCCGGCGTGCTCCGCCGCCTCTTCAACCGCCTGATCTATCATTTCGGCTTCCACGGGTATTTCCGACTCGTTATTTTCTTCAGTTAAGATGTCTTTTTCTTCTTCCATGGCGGTATTATACCCTATTTCGCCATATACCGCAATCAGGGCAGGGGCACGGTAGCCTCGGTTTTGCCCTTGGGATATTCGCAGGAATCGTAATAGGGGGAGTAGGTGTAGATGTATATATCGCTGTCCTTGAAGTCCAGTATGCGCATGTACCCGCCTCCGCCGGCCTTGTGGCCCTGGAAGTTGGAGAGAATGGCATATACCGTCCTGTCCGGATCGCCGTCGCCGTCGTCGTCAAGCTGCACGTTTTTGTAGGAGATATCCCGGCAGTGGCCGCACAGCACCAGAAAAACGTTGGGGTTGGCCTTTACTATCTTTTCGAATATGGCCTTTCCCTGGGTGGTATAGGAAGCGCTCTTTTTAAGGTAGCTGTGGGTGATTATTATGGCGTCCCTGCTGCTGTATTGCCGCAATACTCCGTTTATCCAGTTTACCTCGTCTTCACTGGGTCCCTTGTTGGAGAAGGCTATGCCCATGAATATGTAGTCCCGGCCGTTTGCTGAAAACAGCTCGTAGCGGCTGCCGGTATCGCCGTATTCCTGAGACATGGAGGCGGGGCGGAGGCTGAGCACGTATTTCAGGAAGTTGGCGTAGTTCATCCTATAGCCTATATCGTGGTTACCGCATACCGTCAGGAAGGGAATGGAGGCGCTGCTGAGTATGCCCATGGATTCCCTGGCCTGCCGCCACTGGTCCTCGGAGCTCCAGCTGCCTACCACGTCGCCGGTATGGAAAACAAAGCGTATATCCAGAGCCTCCCTGTTGTCGGCTATCCACTGGGTCATGCCGTCGAAGATGGGCTTGTAGGCATTGTGATAGTTCTGGGTATCGCTGAGCCATGCTATGGTGAAGGCCTGTGCTTCTGAGAACAAAAGCGCAATGCACAGCACAAATGGGGCCAGTAAGCGTCTTACCCTAAACATCAAAAAAGTCACTCCTTAGTATATAAGCGTAATGCAATAAGCTTTATTTGAGCCTGAGCCGGAGGTCGTCTCCCTCCAACCGCAGCACCATGGTCTCCCGGGGCGCCACGAGGCGGGAAAAGAATCTGTCTCCGTAGCTTGCGAGAATGTCGTCAAGGCTCCTGTTGGTGGCCCAAAGGGTGGCCTTCCTGGCGCTCTGCCGCTCGTTGAGGATGGAGAACAGCGTCTCCCGGGTGACGGAGTTTATCATGGGCTCTGTGCCCAGGTCGTCTATTATCATGAGATCAGGGCCGAGGATGTCCGGACTTTCGCCCCTGCCCCGTATGCTCTCCATAAAGGCGTTGATGAGGTTGTAGGCGGAGGCCTTGTATACGTCGTAGCCCCTGGAGGATACCTCCAAAGCTATGGCGTTTAGCAGATAGCTCTTGCCGAGGCCTGTGCCGCCCATGAGCAGTATCCCCATAGGGTCGCACTTTGGGAAGGCCATTGCGTACCCCTCGCACAGCTCCTTTGCCTTCAGGGCGATGCGCTTCTGGCGGTCGCACGGGTATATGTCGGAGCGAAACATTGCGAAACTCTGTTGCGTATCGATACCCGATGTGGCGTACATTTCCTCCAGAATGCGGGCTTTCATGCAGGGACAGAGCTTTTTTACCGTATCCCCCACATAACCGGTATCGTTACAGGCTTTACAGCGATAGTGTGGCAACATATGGTCTGGCGGCAAACCGGCCGAAAGAAGCAAATTCAGCTCTTCTTTGTCCAGCTGCTCAACTTTATTGCGAAGCTCAGACGAGTCCTCCCCCCGCATTATCATAAGGCCTGTGTCGAAGGCCAGACGGCGGCGCTGGTCGGCTATTTCCCTGAGCCTCGGTATGGCCGTACATGCGGCCTCCCGGCGCTCCCTGGCCTCCCGCTCCGCCCTTTCGCGGCTCATTCTGTATTCGTATATCAGCTCCGGCGTAGGCTTCATTTTTTGTCCTCCTCGTCCTCCAAGAGGGTTATTCCGATGCTCTTTAGATCCTCGTCGGAGTATTTGCGCTGGCCGTAGTTCATAAAGTAAGAGGATTGCTGCTTTTTGCCGCCCTCTGCGGCGGGCTGCTTTTCCAGCTCCTCTATGGCCCTCCTGGCCTGCTGCAGAGTGGTAACGCCCTTTTCGTGCAGCTGCTCTATGAGCCGGCGGGTCCTGTCGAAGGGGTGGCTGTAGCCTGCTGAGCGTTCAGCTGCCAGCAGCACCGCCTCCGGCTGCATGTGCCAGGATACCGTCCATGTGCTTACCGCTTCCTTTTCCCTGCGCCCCGGCGCGCCCTTTAGCCCGGCGCGGGAATAAATCTCCCGGGCAAGCTCCTCGGTGAGGGCGGCGGACTTAATGGCCTCCTGCACCCCTCCCTCCATGCGCATGCCCTCCAGTATGGCGTTCAGGTATGCGAAGGTGGGCTTATCTGAAGAGGTCATGGCGGGGCAGGCGGAAAGTATCTCGTCCAGCGTCATGCCCCATTCCTCGGTCCATTTCTTATACAGGGCAAGCTCGTCCTCAGTGGCCATGCGTCCCTTGCGCCAGCGGGCAAGTATGGCCTTTGCGCCGCCCTGAAGCTCGGTGTCCAGCTTTATGCGCTGCTCCGCGTCTGCGGCGGTAAGCACCCCTTCTTTGGCCCATTCCCGGGCCATCTTGTCCATGAACTGTATCTTGACGGAGGGCCCCTTCAGCTCCATGCAGCGGCGTACAAGCATTACTGCCGCCGCCTCCTCCAGGCCGAATACCTCTATCCAATCGTATATCTTTGAAAGCTCGCCGGGGGTGAGCACCCGCGCGCCGCATACCTGACGAAGCGCCGAAACGAGCGGGGCGTACTTGCGGGTGCCGCCGGTGACGGGCCCTGCCTGAACGGATAAATATTCAACGCTTAACGGCTCCTGCTCCACTATGCGCAGCAGGCCCATGTCCTGCCAGTATAAGAAGGCCTCCACCGCCTTGGCGCTGTCGATGCCGAGGGACGCGCAGAGGTCGGCGTTTTCCAGCCTCCGGCAGCCGCACTGCATAAGGCCGAAAAGGTATACCTTGCAGTATAGCTCGGGTGCCTTGGGCATGTACTCCAGTATGAAGATGTTCTGCACAGAGGTACAGCCCATCAGGGCCGCACCCTGCTCAAAGCCGCAGCGTATCATTTATGGCGCCTTTCGTGAGTGTATTTTATAAAATCAGTATTTATACAGCATTTCTGCCGGTAAATTCATCTGTATGTGCGTATATGGTATGTTACATTACTTTGCTCTTATCTTGCAGGTGAAATCATTGGTGGTCATCTTATACAGGCATACGGCATCCGCCATACTGGCGGTGAAGGGCGCCTCTATGCCCGCCTGATGCTTCATTATCCTGTTCAGGGCGTATATTTTTTCTTCCGTATGCTCTATGAACTCCACATTGCCGGTACCTATGACGCTGGCGAAGGTGTAGCCATAGGCGCAGGGGTTCGCGCCTTCAACAAGCTCGCCCCGGCCGTCCAGCTCAAGGCATACCGTGGGGTTCTTTTTTAGTATTTCCAGCTTGCGGCCCTCTTTGGCGCTGTGAAAGTAGAAGGTCAGCGCTCCGTCCGCGTACTCATAGCCGTAGTTCAGCGGCACTATGTAGGGGACGCCGCCGTCTGTCATGGCGAGGCGGCAGACCTTGCATTCGGATACAAGCTCCAATATTGCGCATATGTCGGTTATCTCCCTGTCCTTGCGGCGCATTGCCTGTTCCTCCGTATATTTTTATTATGCCGGTTTTTCGCTTAAATTCAAAACACAGGGAGCGAGCTGGCTCACCCCCTGTGGAAAAAAGCATCGTTTTACTTCTTTACGTCGTTATCGTTGAATGGGTCGCCGCACTGGGGGCAGAACTTGGGCGGGTTCTTGGGGTCATTGGGCTCCCAACCGCACTTGTCGCACTTGTAAAGAGGTGCGGAGTCGGGCTTCTTCGCGCCGCACTCCATGCAGAACTTGCCCTTGTTCACCGCGCCGCAGTTGGTGCAGGTCCAGCCTTCAGCCTTGGGCTGGGGCTTGCCGCACTCCATGCAGAACTTGCCGGTGTTCACCGCGCCGCACTCGCACTTCCAGCTGTTGGCAGCGGGGGCCGCAGGGGCCGCCTGCTGAACGGGCTGCTGGGCGGGCTGCTGATACTGCTGTTGCTGCTGACCCATCTGGAACAGGTTGCCTACGTTGCCGCCCATGCCCTGAGCCATGTTGATGCCGGCGAAGGCTGCGAATGCGCCTGCACCCTCGTTTTTGGCAGCATTCTGCATTGCCGCGCCCTGGGAGCTTGCCAGATATGCAGCCGCCATAGTGGGATCCCTGAGGGCTGCGCTCTGCTGCAATTCTTTGATGCGCTGCTCGTCCTCGTCGCTGGCCTTTATGGAGCTGATGCCCAGGGAGACCATCTCTATGCCGCGGAGATCGCGCCACTTTGCGGAAAGCTCTTCGTTCAGGCACTGGGCCAGCTCTGTGGTGTGGCCGGGGAGGGAGCTGTACTTTATGCCCATGTCGCTTATGCGGGCGAAGGCGGGCTGCAGTGCGGTCATCATCTCGGAGCGCATCTGGGAGTCTATGCGGTCCCGGGTGTAGCTGTCGGTGACGTTGCTGCATACGTTCTTGTAGAACAGCATGGGGTTGGTTATCTTATAGGAATATTCGCCGAAGCACTTTACGGATACCTCAAGCTCCAGCCCCGCGCCTATGTTGTTATATACCACGCGGAAGGGGACGGGGTTGGCGGTGCCGTACTTGTTGCCGATTATCTCCTTGGTGTTGAAGTAATAGATACGCTGGTCCTTCGCCGGGTTAGCGCCGAAGGTGAAGCGCTTCTTCAATATCTCCCAGGTGGACTTGAGGTTGTCGCTAAGGTTGCCGTAGAATATGGAAGACTCGGTGGAATTGTCCCACACGAATTCTCCCGCCTGCGCAGAGAACTCCACTATGGCGCCCTGCTCTACGATCATCATGCACTGGCCCTCATTTACGGCGATAATGGAGCCGTTGGTGATGATGTTGTCCTCGCCCTTGGTGTTGGCGTTGCGGCTGCCCGTGCGCTTTACGCCCTTGGTCATCAGGACGTTCTCCGGCATGGAGTCGCAGTAGAAGTATTCGCGCCACTGGTCGGCCAGTACGCCGCTCAGCGCGCCTATTCCTGCCTGTAAAAGACCCATGTTGTTATATATCTCCTTTCAGAATGTAGGGAAATGAAATGAGTATCCATATTTAAGGCTATTATATCACATGTCGCCGTTTTGCGCTATTAAGACTTTGTAAACCTGAGGTGGCCGCGAAAAAGACAACAGTCCGCAGGACGCGAACATGGAAAAACATGATATAAGCTCTTTACAACGGCAAAATTTGATATATACTATTATTAGATGTCCTTTGAATACGGACACAGAGAAGGTCAATTCCCCGGCAAATCTTATTTTATAAAACAGGAGCGGCAAAAAAATGGAAATGATGGACGCATTGGTAAAAGCGGCACCGGAAAAAGGGCTTGTTCTGACTCAGGTACCAAAGCCTGTGCCCGGCATGGGCGAAGTGCTTATCAAGATCCACAAGACCGCTATATGCGGCACTGACGTACACATCTACAACTGGAACCAGTGGGCGCAGGAGACCATAAAGCCCCCCATGGTGATAGGCCATGAGTACGTGGGCGAGATAGCGGAGCTGGGCCCCGGCGTAACGGCCTACCACGTAGGCCAGATAGTATCCGGCGAAGGCCATATTGTATGCGGCCACTGCCGCAACTGCCGTGCCGGCAACGGTCAGTACTGCCGCCACACAAAGGGTGTGGGCGTGAACCGTGACGGCGCGTTTGCGGAATACCTCTGCATACCGGCAAGCAATGTGGTGCCCATACCAGACGGTATCCCGGAGGACGTGGTATCCTTCTTTGACGCGCTGGGCAATGCCACACATACCGCCCTCATGTTCGATGTGATAGGCGAGGACGTGCTCATCACCGGCGCAGGCCCCATAGGCATGATGGCCACCGCCATCTGCAGGCGCAACGGCGCACGCAGCGTAGTGGTCACCGACGTGAACGACTACCGGCTGGAGATGGCGAAGAAGATGGGCGCCACAGCCACGGTGAACGTAGCGCACGACAAGCTGGAGAGCATATTCGGGCCCCAGCACATGGTAGAGGGCTTTGACGTAGGCCTGGAGATGAGCGGCAACGTAGCGGCCCTGAACACCATGATAGACAACATGCGCAACGGCGGCAAGATCGCCCTTCTGGGCATACACCCCGGCAACATAGAGATAAACATAAACAAGGTCATCTGGAACAGCCTGACCCTTCAGGGCGTATACGGCCGCAAGATGTACGAGACCTGGTACAAGATGATAACCATGGTTGAGGGCGGCCTTGACATGACTCCCATGATTACCCACCGCTTCAACTATCGCGATTTCGACAAGGGCTTCGAGGCCATGAACAGCGGCAGGAGCGGCAAGGTAGTGCTTGACTGGACAAAGTAAGGGAATCCCGCAATAAAAAATAACATAGAAAGGAACAGCATATGAAATCCGCACTTAAGCATTACGGCGAGATGCTCCAAAGCATCAGGGAATCCGGCACCTATAAGAACGAACGCATAATCACTACCCCCCAGAAGGCGCGCATAGACACCACCGAGGCGAAGAACGTGCTCAATATGTGCGCGAACAACTACCTTGGCCTTTCCGACAGCAAGGAGCTTATCGAGGCAGCAAAGGCCAGCTATGACAAATGGGGCTTCGGCCTCTCCTCCGTGCGCTTCATCTGCGGCACCCAGGGGCTGCACAAGGAGCTGGAGCATAAGATAGCCAACTTTGTAAAGATGGACGACTGCATACTGTACTCCTCCTGCTTCGACGCAAACGGAGGCCTGTTCGAGACCCTGCTGGGCCCCGAGGACGCCGTGATATCCGACGAGCTGAACCACGCCTCCATAATAGACGGCGTGCGGCTCTGCAAGGCCAAGAGGTATCGCTATAAGAACAACAATATGGAAGACCTTCGCGCTCAGCTTCAGGACGCAAAGGATTCCGGCTGCAAGATAAAGCTTATCGCCACCGACGGCGTGTTCTCCATGGACGGCTACATAGCCAACCTCAAGGGCATATGCGACCTGGCCGACGAGTTTGACGCGCTGGTAATGGTGGACGACAGCCACGCAGTGGGCTTCATGGGCGAGCACGGCCGGGGCACCGCCGAGTATTGCGGAGTTGAAGGCCGGGTGGATATAATCACCGGTACCCTGGGCAAGGCTCTGGGCGGGGCCTCCGGCGGCTACACCGCCGCAAGGCAGGAAATAGTGGACCTGCTCCGCCAGCGCAGCCGTCCATACCTCTTTTCAAATACCGTTGCCCCCGCTATCTGCGCCGCGGCCTGCAAGACCATCGATATGCTGACCGAGAGCACTGCCCTCCGGGACAAGGTACACGAAAATGCCCGCTACTTCCGCGCCGAGATGGAAAAGTGCGGCTTCGACCTGCTGCCCGGCGAGCATCCCATAGTCCCCGTAATGCTCTATGACCCCAAGGTAGCTAACGAGTTCGCCGCCCGAATGCTCAAGAAGGGCGTATACGTGGTAGGCTTCTGCTATCCCGTGGTGCCCAAGGGCAGGGACCGCATACGTACCCAGATCTCCGCCGGCCATACCAAGGAGGATCTTGACTTCGCGGTCAAGTGCTTCAGGGAAGTCAAGGAAGAGATGGGACTGTAACCTGTAAAAGCAAAAGAAGGAGCTTTCGCTCCTTCTTTTTTATTTTTATTCGAAAAGCCTTTTAAGACTCTCGGAGTAGGGCGGGCGGCATATGCCCTTTTCCGTGATAATGGCGGAGATAAGCGAATTGTCCGTCACATCGAAGGCGGGGTTGTAGCACTTGACATCGGGCAGCGCCACGGGCTCCGCGAAGAATCTGCTCCTTATCTCTTCCCCGTCCCGGAGCTCGATATTTATGTCCTCCCCTGTGGTGCAGCTCATATCTATGGTGGAGGTAGGGCCCAGCACGTAGAAGGGTATGCCGTAGTGCTTTGCAAGTATGGCTACGCCGCTGGTGCCTATTTTGTTTGCTGTGTCGCCGTTGGCGGCTACCCTGTCGCAGCCCACCATGCAGCACTGCACCCAGCCGTTTTTCATGACTATTGACGCCATGCTGTCGCATATAAGGGTGACGTCCACGCCGGCGTTGTACAGCTCAAAGCTCGTAAGCCGGGCGCCCTGCAGGAGGGGCCTGGTCTCGTCCGCGAATACCCTTATATCCATGCCCCGCTCCTTTGCAAGGAACAGCGGCCCCTGCCCCGTGCCGTAGCGGGAGGTGGCCAGGGGCCCGGCGTTGCAGTGGGTCAGCACACCGTCCCCATCGTGAAGGAGGGAAAGGCCGTATTCGGATATTTTGCGGCACATCTCCATATCCTCGCCGTGTATGGCAAGGCACTCCCGCTTCAGCGCCGAAAGCACCGCCTCCACAGGCATATCCCGGTGATCCTCAGCGGCGTCCAGCATACGGTTCAGCGCCCAGCTGAGGTTTACCGCCGTAGGGCGGGAGCCGTTGAGATAGCGGCAGTCCTCCACCCAGTGGTCGTAGAAATCGTCGAAGGAATCGTGGGGGGCCTGAAGGGCCAGGCAGTAGGCGCAGTAGCCCGCGCATATGCCTATTGCCGGAGCGCCGCGCACGCGGAGCATGGCTATCGCCTCGAACATCTCCTCTCTTGTGGTAAGCGCTATGTATTCCAGCCTGTTGGGTAGCAGCGTCTGATCGATTATCACCACCGAGCGCCCGTCGTCGGAAAGCTTTATGTTATCTGTATGAGTGACTTCTTCCAGAGGGGTATCCATGGCAGGGGCTCCTTTCGCGTGTTTACACAAATTATAATACCTACATCCGCCAAACATTGTCAACAGGCTGTGAAGTTGGGCAAAACAGCTTGAATAATCGGCGTGGGCTGGTCTATAATACAAAATTGGGAAGGGGCTGCCCTTTTCAAATAAGAAAAACTTAGGGAAAGAGATGTAAAAGCAAATGACCAAGGTTGATATTTTTTCCGGCTTTCTGGGCGCTGGCAAGACCACGCTCATCAAGAAGCTGATTGCTGAGGCATATACCGGAGAGAAGCTGGTGCTGATCGAGAACGAGTTTGGTCAGATCGGCATTGACGGCGGATTCTTAAAAGATTCCGGCATCGAGATCCGTGAGATGAACT
>OLOA01003474.1_pt1 | contig 12869 bp, 15 predicted proteins | sample 1672201 | NCBI WGS metagenome assembly OLOA01 (sample SAMEA3136658, study PRJEB25190) | human gut metagenome
CGGCTTCTCTTGCTGTTGAAACAGGAGACTCTTCCACAACAATGGAAACTTGTGTTTTAGGATGTAAAACACGAACAATGGTTTTTCGAATTAAATCCACTGGAATAATCGAAACAGCTAAAAGCAAGATTAACCCCCAATGAGTTAATCCCATCGGCGTACAGCTAAACATTTTGCCACCAACGAATGTTAAAACAATTTGCACGATAACAATCATACCCATCACTTTAATGAATCCTGGATTTTGACTCATATGTACAAACAGATTCACGCCTTCACTACGGATATTGAACGCATTAAATACAGCTAATAAAACGAATAATGAGAAATAAGCCGTTGAATGAATATCTTCACTACCAAAAAACTGTTTAAAGAATGGTAATGTTAAGAAAATTAAACTTAAAATAGTAACATAAGTTCCCGCGACCAAGATTTGTCCCATCATTTTTCGTGACACAATGCTTTCTGTACGAGATTTAGGTTTTTCATTCATATACGCTTTTAAGGCTGGTTCTGATCCTAAAGCTAACGCTCCTAACCCATCCATAATTAAGTTAATCCATAAAATATGAGTGACACCTAATGGTTGTTCCATTCCTAAGAATGGCGCAATCGCACAAATTGCGACAGCTGCCACATTAATCGTTAATTGGAACTTAATAAATTTTTGAATATTATTATAAATCGTACGTCCATATAAAATCGCACTTTCAATTGATTTAAAATTATCATCTAAAATAACAATATCCCCGACTTCTTTTGCTACATCTGTTCCTGATCCCATCGCAAAGCCAACATCGGCACGTTTTAAAGCTGGTGCATCATTCACACCATCCCCCGTCATTCCACAAACTAAATTTAATTCTTGGGCTAAACGGACCATGCGTGATTTATCCGTTGGTAAGGCGCGCGCAATAACACGGATATGCGGTAGCATCTCTTTGACTGTTTCATCTGATAATTGATTTAATTCATCTGATGTCAAAGCAACCTCACTCGCTTTTTTCATTAACCCACAATCTTTTGCAATCGCAACCGCTGTTTCTTTACGGTCACCTGTAATCATCACGACTTGAACACCCGCTTGCTGAACTTCACCAATGGCATGACGAGCTTCTGGTCTAACATCATCACGAATTCCAACAAAACCAATGATCACTAAGTCAGTAGGTAAAGTATCTTCAACTAATGGTGAATTACTATAAGCAAAGGATAAAACACGCATTGATTTCTCAGCTAATTGGTCAATTTTTTGATTGATCGCTGCTAGATTTAATGGCATGACATTTCCTTCATGATCTAAGTAATATTTTGCACGTGACAATAAACGCTCAGGGGCTCCTTTGTAATAAGTTGTTCCATCTAACTCTGCTGCTGAGTATTTATTAGCTGAGTTAAATTGTTGTGATTTAAATACTTTAATCCCTTGAACTGCGTCATAATTTTCTTTAGTTAAAAACGATAGTAACGCTTTGTCTGTGGCATTTCCGCCAATAATCTCTCCAGCCTCATCAAACATGGCTCCTGTATTTTTTCCAATACAAAGTAGCATTTGTTCTTTGATCATGATTGATGCTTCATAGCTATCTTCTAAAGCGCCATCGAAAAATTCAACAACCTCTAGCCTTCCTTTTGTAATCGTTCCCGTTTTATCACTAAATAAAATATTTAATGACCCAGCTGTTTCAATCCCGATTGGCTTACGAACTAAGACTTGGCTATCTAATAGTTTTTTCGTATTTTGCATTAACACAATAGCAATCATTAATGGTAATCCTTCAGGAACAGCCATCACGATAATCACAACGGCTAGCATCACCACTTCTAAGATTTGTTTGAAAATTAAAATAGGATCTTGTGCAAAGTAAGCACCAAATCCACCCATAGCCATTACTTTAGAGAACAACAATGCCACCATGATCACAACAGCTCCAATGTAACCAAAGGTTGAAATTTTATGGGCTAAATCTGATAACTTCACTTTTAATGGACTATCGACTTCATCATCAGCCATCTCTTTCGCCATTTCACCCATGACTGTTGCCATTCCAACGCGAACGACTTTCATCACAGCACTTCCATCGACCGTCACTGCCCCACGGAACACAGAGGTTTCATCGACGAATGTATCCCCTGTAATCGATGTATTCCACGTCGACAATTCAACGCTATTTGGATCTTCATGTGCAAATTTCTTACATTCTTCCGACTCACCATTCAAACTCGAATTATCCACTTTAATGAAGCCATCGACTAAAAATCCATCAGCCGGAATTTTATCTCCAGATTGTAAAATAATACAATCTCCTACCACGATATCATCAATCTCGAGTTCAACGACTTTTCCTTGACGATACACTTTACATGTCTCTTTTTTAACACCACTTTTTAATTTACGATATTCGCTATCTGAAGCTAGTTCAGTTCGAGCAGAAATAACCGTAACTAAAGCAACTGAGAAAACAATTCCCGCTACCTCTAACCAATCTCCATGACCAATCACGGCAAGCATTCCCATAATAACGGCAATCGCGATTAATAATTTAATCATCGGATCCCCTAGCTGTCCTTTCACTTTATCTAAAAATGTTTCTGGCTCAGCCTCTTCAATCACATTACTTCCATACTTTAAGCGGCTCTCTTGAACCTGCTCATCTGTTAAACCCTTTAACATACACTCTTTCTATTACGAACCCTTCTTTTGGCAAGATGAACCTTCATCATTTCAAGTATCCAACTTCCATGATTAATCACTTACCACTCTCGTAATAGGCCTCCTTTCTTTTTTATAATGATGCTATCCTTCTAAATACAAATGAATTTAGGTTCTATAGCTTCAAATATTTTTTATCTGACGAATGGTCAATACAAATGCGACAGTTTGTTATGAAATAGCTCGAATGAAGATTTCTTCTTTGGACAACCTAATCGACGTTGTTCAGCTAATTAGTCTGCTAACTCACCCTGATACGTGTCTTAAGTATTTCGTTTCACCTTTATATCTGTTTGGAAATATTTTATTAAATCCATGGCCATTCCACCACTCTAACTAAAAATGACCTCTTTATTGTAACTTATTCCCCTAACGTTGTGCAAATATTTCCTTTATATTCACCAAAACTCACAATTAAGATAAAAGAGACTGTAAAATTTCCTCCATTGTAATTCTATTACTAGTGACTTGAGCCTGTTTAAAACAGGCATGTGCACATCTATTGCTCATCCTCTTCCCTATCTACACCTACTAGAATGTATTACTAACAAAAATGATTAATTAAATAGCACCATTCGTTAATCCAGAATAAGCATGTAGTGTCTAACAGTTGTCATTTTATTTGAAGTCTCAAATTCCCCTTTTAAAAAATAAAATTATTTTATCGATTAGTCATTCATAACTTAATAAAATTTATGATAAAGACCATTAAACTAAAAATAGAAAAAAATGTATAACAATTCTGAATTTTTAAAAGGAATCTTCACTTTCTTGACGTATAGCATGTCAGGAGGTGATCATTATGCCAGTCAAAACGAAGCTCGTCTCTATCATCCAACGAGCTGAAACCTTAAAGGCAAGTGATATTCATTTCATCTTAAAAGAGAATAAAATACTCGTTCAATTCCGTGTTGGAGCTTTTATGATTCCTCATGAAGCCATTCCCATTTCTTTATATGAGCAGTTGCTCGCCTATATTAAATTTCAAGCCTCACTCACTCTCACGCATCCCCGTCAACCCCAATCGGGATTATTACAGCTTCAGACTGACTCGACCATCTATTATACACGAGTCTCCATTCTCCCCACCTCACACTATCAAAGTCTTGTCCTACGCCTCATTAATCATCAACAACAAAAAACACTCGATGACATCCCTTACTTTATTCAGAATGTCGATATTTTAAAAGATATGGCGAAGATGCAGGCTGGACTTATCCTAATTAGCGGACCAACGGGAAGCGGGAAAACAACAACAACCTATGCCTTCATTGATTACCTTAAACATCACTTAGGAAAAAGCATCGTCACAATTGAAGATCCGGTTGAATATCAACAACCTGATATCGTCCAAATGCAAGTGAATGAAAGCCTGGGAATGACTTATGACGTTGGGATTAAAGAAATTTTACGCCATGATCCAGATGTTATTATTATCGGTGAAATCCGAGATAATCAAACAGCCCATCAAGCACTACGAGCTGCTTTTACAGGTCATCTAGTCATCTCAACGGTACATGCCAAAAATGTCATGGGAACGATAACTCGCTTACTCGATTTAGGTATTTCTTTGCAAGAACTCGAACAGGCACTCGTAGGCGTTGTTAATCAACGACTGATACAAAAGGAAGATGAACGAAAAGCCATCTTTGAACTTTGCTTCGGTGAGCAACTCGACCACTTATTCTCACAAATCCAACAAGGAAATCTTTGCTCACTCCCGTATAAAACACTAGATGAGGAGTTATTTGAATGTCAACATCACGTCAGCTAAATCACTATTGGACACTCCCTACTCAACAAAAGTTTCTTTCCCGCTTCAGCCAATTACTTGAACAGGGATTTTCTATTGCGCAGGCACTTGATGTCATGACCTCACTCTTTAAAAAAGAAGCCATTGATTTTATGTTAAACTGCTGTGCCAGTGGTCAATCTTTTGCCACTACCTTAGAAGCTTGTCATTTTGAAAAAAGAATCGTCTATATCGTCAGGTGTAGTGAAGAAGCAGGCTCCTTATTACAAGGATTACAAAAATCGGCCCAATATAGTGACTATCATCTTCAAAGCAAAACTGAGCTGAATAAGAAGCTTCGTTATCCTGTCTCTTTATTTGCTTTAATAATTGTCATTTTGGCTAGTGTTTATTTCTTTTTCTTTCCTCAACTTGATAGCTTTTACAATAGTTTTAATATCGAAGGTGATCAAAGCCTATTAAACTCCATTCTTCTCATTTTAGGGATCGTACTCGCTTTCTTTGTCCTCATCGGATGTTTTTCATTCCTTACCTTAAAGTGGCATGGTAAAAGATTTCAAATGAAGATGAAATACTTCTTATTTCACTATCCACTACTGAGACAACTATTTCAAAAAGTATTTTCTTATTACTTTAGCAGTCAATGGCTCGTCTTCTTAAACTGTGGCCTTCCCCTAAAAGAAAGTCTCTTGATGATGAGAAACTTCGAAACCATCCCCATGATTCAACTCATCATTTATGAATTTCAGACTCAGCTAGAAGCAGGTGTTTCACTTGAAGACGTCTTTTATCAAAGTCCTTACTTTACACCTTACTTCAAACTCATCATGAAACACGCCTTACAAATCGGACAAGTTCATACTGAACTTGGTTACTATACAAAATCCGAGCTCCAAATGCTGACCACCATGCTAAATAACACCTTTAAAATCATTCAATTTACTTTCTTGATGCTTATCGGTGTCATCATCATTCTTATCTATCTGAGCCTGCTACAACCCGTCTTTCAAATGTCTCAACTCATCTAATAAAATCTAGGAGGAATAAATTTATGAAAAAATTAATCAACAAAAATCAAAAAGGATTTACATTAATTGAAATGCTTATTGTCATGATTATCGTTGGAATATTAGTGGTACTAGCATTCCCACAGGCAAGTGCTGCCCTTACAAAAGCTAATGAAACAGGATGCGAAGCTTTCCAATCATCAGTGAGGGCTAAACAAACCTCAAATAAACTTTTAGGACTTAGTACTAATGAGGGGATTAATGAAGCTGATGGAAAAAAAGTCTGTGGTAATGATTATACTATTCCCGATTTTGAATAATGTTTAACAATCAAAAAGCATTTACTCTCATTGAAGCCCTTCTGGCTCTAACTATCACAGGAATAATTTATCTTTTGAGTGCCCCAACTTTCATCAAGCTTTATGATCATATGAAGCTCAATCAAGCCACTTCAGTCCTTCAATCAGATTTGCATTATGTCAGAGAGTATAATATGATGCCCATTCAAGGCAGCACTTTATCCATTCGAATCTTTCATAAACAAAACTATTATGTCATCATTCAAAATAACTCCAAAATAAAAATAAAGCGTCAATTTCCACCAGGCATTAGTATTCCATCTGTGAGTGCTAATACGACGGACCTCACCTTTAATAACCTCGGTCATGTCTCGAATGGGAAGACAATAACCATTCAAAGTGAACATTTCAAAAAAAATATTGTTTTTTCGATTGGAACAGGAGGAATCGATATTCGTGAAGCCAATTAATCAGCAGGGATATATCCTCACAGAATGTCTCGTTGGACTTATTATCTTAACCACAATCGGAATCACGCTAGTCAAAACCCTCCCCACTTTGCTTCAAATCCAACAACAACTTGAAATAGAACAAGCCATCTACTATAAACTTTACGAACTTAAAGATCAATCATTCTTTTATCAAACTGCCTATGACTTTCCTCTAGAGTTTGTTAACCCTATTTCATATACCGTCATCCAAAAAGATGCTAAACTTTGCGCAACGTATAAACGAGGTGATTTTACTGATAAAACGATCTGTTTTTAAACTTTCTAATCACGGCTTTCTACTCGTTGAACATCTCATCGCATTGTCCATCACCGCCTTACTCGTTCTCTTAATAACCCAACTCCTTCCACTCATTAACTTCTATCAAGCCGATCTAAATCAAGTCACGCAACAAGAAATTAGTGTACTTCGCACTCAACTTCAAAAGGAAGCCAAACGTGCGAATCATTTTTCCAATACGTCCTCTCAATTTCAAATTCACTTAGCCAACGGAACCGTCCCAACCTATTACATCTCCAATCATCGTCTCATGCGTCAAGTAGGGGGAAAAGGAGGGGAAGTCGCTCTCTATCACTGTGACAAACTTACCACTACCCTTCATCATAACCAATCGGTTACCCTCACTTTACACACCTCAAATGGTAATCAATATACCATTTACCTCTCCTCGTCTTTATTCCCGTTACAATTGATACAATCATATGAAACAACCTCTGAGGAGTTAAATGAAGAAAACTTAAATGATACCATACAGGATGAGTTAGATGAAGCACAATTAATTGAAATTTTACAGGAGGGGTTAGATGAAGAATGAACAAGGGATGATTCTTCCATTGACATTGGCTATCAGTTTTATTATCGCCCTTCTCCTACTCCATTTCGCTTATCGAATCGAAAACCAGGTTCGGACTTATGAACTCGAGCAACAGCATTTCATACTATCCATCCTTGAAAAAGAATGTCTAGCGACTATCATAGATGAATTATCTGATGCTAATTTTACCCCAAGCAATAACATGCCATCAAAAAAAATTACCTTACACAACGGAACCACAGCTATTTTTACGTATTCAAATGGATATGAAAAACTTGATGTGACCTATAAATTTCTTTATAATGAATATTTAGGACAAGGAACTGTTGAATACAATAAAAAGCAACAAACATATCTTTTAAAATAGAGGTGAGATGCATGAGGCCAATCGTCTTAATTGGGATGATGGGAAGTGGAAAAACAACTATTGGGAAAAAATTAGCAATGGACTTAAATTTATCGTGGGTTGATACCGATTTGTATATTGAAAACACAAAACACCAAAGCATTTCTTCCATTTTCGAAACACAAGGTGAATCTTATTTTCGTGATTGTGAAACAAATGCCCTACAACAACTAATCAATCATCCAGGCGTAATCTCTACCGGAGGTGGTATCATCGTTCGTCAAGAAAATCGCCAACTATTAACTGAACACACACTAGTTATTTTTTTAGAAACTGAGATTACCACACTAATAAAACGACTTGATATTAATAATCGTCCTTTGTTACAAAATGAGATGATCGAAACCAAACTAACTTCTTTATATAAAGCGCGTGAAAACTTTTATCGTGACTGCGCCCATATAACGGTTAAGACGGATCACTTAACTGTAGCAGAGGTGGTTGAACAAATTAAAAATCAAATGAATCAATAAAAGAAGGAGATTAATCCTTCTTTTATTATGTTCTGAGTATAAAAAAAGTCATGTAATCAAACGATTACATGACGTTCTAAGCTAAAAATGGATTATGTTTTGATTCTTCCTCAATTGTTGTACATTCTCCGTGCCCTGGATAAACAAGTGTCTGTCCTGGCAACGTTAATAATTTACGTCTAATCCCTGTCACTAATTGCTCATGATTTCCGTAAATAAAGTCAGTACGTCCGATTGACTGCTTAAATAATGTATCTCCTGTAAAGACCATCTCATCTTCTTCAAAATAATAGCATAAGCTTCCTGTTGTATGACCTGGAACATGAAAAACTTTTATTTTTGTTTCTAAACACTCAATGCTCTCTTCATCACTTACAAAACGATACTCAAAATCAGGATTTAAAATGAGACGCTCATAAATCATCGGCGATAAATTCACTTCAGGTTTCTCAAAATATTCTTTTTCCTTTTTATGCGCGTAAATTGGCACTTGATATTTTTCTACTAACTCATTTACTGCACCAATATGATCAAAATGTCCATGTGTTAAAAAAATCGCCTCTAATTTTAATTTTTTCATTCCTAAATATTGAATAATTTGATTAGCATTAGCCGCTGGATCAACAACAACTGCTCTTTCATGATTTGAAATGATATAACAAGACGTTTGTACAGGTCCTAAAACTAATGGATAGACTTTCACACTCATCACCTCTAATACGACTTAAAGCACCCTCAAAAAGGGTGCTTTTTTATTTCATTAAACTGTTTTTGCTAAATAAGCTGAACCAACGATTCCAGCGTCGTTTCCTAACTCGGCTAAAACGAACTCTGTTTGGCGAACTGCACTAAATGCATAGTTTTGATAATGTTTCACGATTGTATCAATTAAGATATCTCCTGCTTTAGAGACTCCACCACCGATGATAATTTTTTGTGGATCTGTCGTTGCAGCTAAGTTAGCAGCTGCTAAACCGATATAACGCCCTAATTGATCAACCATTTTTAATCCAACTGCATCTCCTGCTTTAGCTGCATCAAAAACATCTTTTGCTTCGATTTTTTCTAAGCTACGTAATGAAGAAGCTTCATCACATGCTGCTAAGTACTTTTCAGTTTCACGAACAATTCCTGTCGCTGATGCTACTGTTTCTAAGCATCCTTTTTTACCACAGTTACATTGATTTCCATCCTCTAATACAACAGCTAAATGTCCGATTTCTCCACCAGCACCATGAACACCGGCAACGACTTTACCATCTACGATAACTCCGCCACCAACACCAGTTCCTAAAGTGAACATAATGGCATCATGTGAACCTGCTGCAGCTCCTAACCATAACTCACCTAATGCCGCAACATTCGCGTCATTTCCGACTGCTACTGGAACTTTAACTAATGATTCTAACTCAGATTTAACATCACGCTCTGACCATCCTAAGTTAACAGCAACTTTAACAACTCCATTGTTATCAACTGGACCTGGAACACCTACTCCAACTCCTTCAACTTCTTCAATTTGAATTCCTTTTTCTTCACATTTTGCTTGGATTGTTTCTGCAATATTAGCAATAATATGATCCCCATTATCCGCTTTATTTGTAACAATTTCCCACGACTCTAGCACTTCACCTTTTGATGAGAATAAACCACATTTAATTGTCGTCCCACCAACATCAATTCCAAATACATACTTGTTCATTTTCAAAATTCCTCCTTATATTTCCTATCTAATCGGTCAAGTGAAATCAAACGCTTTCTTGTACCGTCTTTTTAATCTTATCAAAATCTTTTCTCATACATTTTATCATAATCTCATTATAATAAAAAGCTGTAAACCCTTTAATTTTATAATATTAACCGGTTACATATTAATTAAAATATATGAAAAAGCACTGTGCTTTGCACAGTGCTTACAGAAAAAAGAAATTATTTAACAGTTGCTAAAGTTTCTTTTAATACATTAACTGATTTAGTTAATTTTTCTTTTTCTTCTTCAGTCACAGCACCCGTATCTGCTTCTGCAGCCGCTTCCTTCGAGGAAAGTTCTGACTGAAGTTCTGCAAGATCATTACTTGCTTTTTCAAGTTCATTCTCCAGTGCAGTAGTATCCGCTGTCACAGCAGTATCATCCGTGCTGGAAGAAGCAGATGCAGAAACATCTGCAGACGTTCCGTCAGAAACAATGTCAGCCTCGCCGGTGAAGTCAGACATTACCGGAGCAGCCGGCTTCTGCGCTTTATAATCTTCATAAGCTGTTTATTATTGATATAAAAACAATTGATTAAAGCAACATTTTTTATCTTTTGACGATTAAGTGATTGAATAAAATTTAAAAGTTCTTTATCTTCAAACAACGTATCATCAAAACCAATCACTAACAAATCAACACACTCATTTTCATGATAATCTTTCAAATCATGCACATAAGTTTTTACCCAGCGTGCCATTTCATCAGCAACACATTTTATATATTTAGATTTTGTTGTACAAACAATATCAATTTTCATTTTTACCACCATTTTTATTTTATAATAGAAATATGAACTAAAAATGTATTTAAATACTCTATTTCTGTTAATAATTATAACAAATCTATTTTTAAATAATAAGACTTACTTGGAGGTTTCTATGCATAAATTTACAAAAATACTTATTCTTTGCTTCCTTTCTTTCTTTTTAACAGGGTGTGTTGAATGTACTCTTTTGTTAGATTATTCAAAAACAACTTCACCTAAACTTGAAACCGAATTTTGTATTGAAGAAGATACTCTTAAAAAATACAATATGAACATTAAAGAAATAAAAAAACAAATTACTTCCTACGATCTTTTTAAACAATGGGAAATTCATGATCTTAATAAAACTCAAAAAAATCAAAAATATGTCGGTTTTCAACTCATTGCCCCTAGTTCTTTTACTAAAGAAATCACCACCTTAAAAAAGAAAAAAAATCAATATGATTTAACTATTTCAATTGATTCCTCTCTTTTAGATATCAGTGAACTCAATCATTATAAAAGCACTTTAAAGCTCCTTGATTCAAGTGATGCTCTTTGTCAAATGAAAGTCATTATGCCAGGAACCATCACTTACAGCAATTACGGAAAATATTTAAATAACACGCTTACTATTAATCTCTTTGATGTTTTTATCAATCAAGTTGATTTATCTTTTCATGTTATTTCTAAAAAGAATCATCAACAACTTTATCTTTACTTTATTACCCTTTTCCTTTTAGGATGTTTAATCATTTATCTTATCTTCTTTAAAATTCGACAAAAAAAGAGCTAGCTCTTTTTTTTAATGTTTTTAAATGTTAAAATAGATTCGTTAAAAGGAGATAAAGAAGAATATGAAAAGAAACTGTATTATTGGACAATCTGGAGGACCCACAATCGCAATTAATGCTAGTCTTGCTGGGATTATTCATCGTGCTAAATCATCCGAAGAATTTGACAATGTTTATGGGATGATTAACGGTATCAAAGGTCTATTAGAAGGAAGATATATGAACTTATTAGAAGAATTTGATGATGGTGATAAAATCAACGCTTTAAAACAAACACCTGCCATGTATTTAGGTTCTTGTCGTTATAAACTTCCTACTTTTCAAGATGATGAAGATACTTATGTTAAATTATTTAAAATCTTAAAAGAATTAGAAATTACTGACTTTTTCTATATTGGTGGTAATGATTCTATGGATACTGTTATGAAATTAGATGATTACGCTAAATATATTAATAGCGATATTCATTTCATCGGTATTCCTAAAACAATTGATAATGATTTAATGGGAACAGATCATACACCTGGATTTGGTTCTGCTGCTAAATATGTTGCTGCTTCTATTTTAGAAGTTGTACATGATAGTTTAATTTATCAATTACAATCCGTTACAATTATTGAAATCATGGGAAGAAATGCTGGTTGGCTAACAGCGGCTGCAGCTTTAGCGAGAAACGAATATAACGTTGCCCCTGATTTAATTTATTTACCTGAAGTTGTTTTCAATAAAGATAAATTTTTAGCGGATATCCATGAAGTTATGAAAAGAAAACGCTGTGTTGTTATTGCGGTATCTGAAGGTATTCGTGATGAAAACGGACACTTCCTTGATGATGATAGTAAATACGCCAAAAAAGATGCTTTTGGACACGTCCTTCATTCAGGAACAGGTAAATTACTTGAATCTTTAGTCTTTAAAGAATTTGGATGTAAAGTAAGAAGTATTGAATTAAATGTTTTACAAAGATGTGCTATGCATATTGGAAGTAAAACCGATTTAAATGAATCATTTGTCATTGGCTCTAAAGCTATTGATAAAGCTCTAGAAAATATTTCTGGGCATGTAATGGGATTTAAACGTTTATCAAACCATCCATATGAAATTGATTACATTTCTACCGATGTAAGAGAAGTTGCCAATTATGAACAAAAAATTCCTGTAGAATGGATCAATGAAGAAGGAAATGATATTACTCAAGAACTTTATGATTACCTCTATCCTCTTATTCAAGGAGAAGTGCATGTGACTTATAAAGATGGTATTCCTTCTTATTACAGTTGTAAACATTTAGAAAAATAAAAAGAACTGCTACAAATAAACGTAGCAGTTTTTTAATGCTTTGCTTTAATATAATAATAACCAAAAATCGTTAGATCAATAGTCAAGGCAATAATAGAAATTGTGACTAGTGGTGAAACGTTAATCATTTGTATTATATTCATAATACACCTCCGCTAAAGATCTATTGTAAGAGTTACAGGACAATGATCACTTCCCATAATATCTTTAAAAATATAAGCATCTTTAATTTTCTCTTTTAAACAATCAGATACAATAAAATAATCAATTCGCCATCCAGCATTATTTTTACGAGCATTAAAA
>OLOA01003475.1_pt1 | contig 12855 bp, 17 predicted proteins | sample 1672201 | NCBI WGS metagenome assembly OLOA01 (sample SAMEA3136658, study PRJEB25190) | human gut metagenome
AAAGCTTTTACCCCATCATATAGTGTCTTATCTTTATCTGGAATTATTAAATCCTCATCAATTCTCATTAAATAGCCAATACCAGTACACTCTGGGCAGGCACCAAATGGATTGTTGAAAGAGAACATTCTTGGTGTTAATTCTTCAAAGCTAATGCCACAATCTGTACATGCGTAATTTTGAGAATAGATTTTTTCTTCTTGGCCTGGCACATCTATTGTAACTAAGTTGTTTGCGTATTTCATTGCTGTTTCAACAGATTCAGTTAATCTTGCACGAATTCCTTCTTTAATAATTAATCTGTCTACCACAACATCAACATTATGTTTCTTCTTTTTATCAAGAGTAATTTCATCTTCTCCAAGCTCATACATTTGACCATCTATTCTTACTCTAATAAAACCTGCTTTTTGATAATCTTCTAACTGCTTTGTAAATTCTCCCTTTCTTCCACGCACAACAGGAGCTAAAACTTGAAGTCTTGTTCCTTCTTCAAGCTCCAGAATATTATCAACAATCTGGTCAATAGTCTGCTTTTCAATTTTCTTACCACAGTTTGGACAATATGGCACTCCAATTCTTGCATATAATAAACGCAAATAATCGTAAATTTCTGTAACCGTTCCAACTGTAGAACGAGGGTTCTTAGATGTAGTCTTTTGGTCAATAGAAATAGCAGGTGAAAGTCCTTCAATAGACTCAACCTCAGGTTTCTCCATCATACCTAAGAATTGCCTTGCATAGCTAGACAAACTCTCTACATATCTTCTTTGTCCTTCTGCATACAAAGTATCAAAAGCAAGTGAAGATTTTCCAGAACCTGAAAGTCCTGTAACAACTACCAATTTATTCCTTGGAATCGTTAAATCTATATTCTTTAAATTGTGTTCTTTTGCACCTTTTATAATAATATTATCATTCATTAAAATCATCCTTTAATAAAATTTTTGCACTGTTATTATAGCATATTTATAATGCCTTTTCAATAGTTTTGCAAACTTTTGTTCTTTTATTTTTTATAATTTAAGTGCACTTCTTTTCAAAAGCACACTCCTGTTATTTTTTATTTAGTTTTAATATTATTTACAGTATTTTTCATAATTTTGTTGTAATTTTTCATAGTTTTCTTGTGATACTGTTATCTTTAATTTAATAGAATTTAGATTCTCATAGTCAATAAGTTTTTTGTTTTTTATATCCTGTAATATATTTTTATACAACATATATCTATTTGTGTCATATGTTACAAGACAATACTGATAGTTTTCGTCATTAGAATTTTTTCTGTTTTCTATTTCTAATTTAGGCTCTATTCCATTCAAATATTTTACTTCAATGTTTACTGTACCTATTGAATTGTCTATAATATATTCATGCTCATAGTTTTTTGTTATCCATAAATTATCAGACATTGGAATTTCTTGTGATAATGTTTTATATTCATTATATTGATTTGTTGAACCATGTTCGAAATTTAGGTATGACCCTATTGCTATTCCTGCTCCTACCCCGCAGGTTATCAAGCCTATTATTGCAATTATAAATATTTTCTTAAAATGTTGTTCTTTGTCTACAACAAAATTAAATGCTAATTCCATAAAGCTATAAAGAATTAAAGCTATACCAATTCCAACAAATGCAATTCCCGCGAATATATTTCCATATATAATATGGTACAATGAAACTACTGTGCAACCAACATCAATTACGAATCCTATTACCACTGGAATTGCAATGAAAATCATAAATAGTTTTATCATTATTACTATGATTTTTTCAATTACTTTTAGAAAAGCTGGACCAGAATGTTTTGGATCTCTAATAATTATTTTTTCTTTTGACTTTTCTTCGTAGTGTCTATTTTCTGTTTTTTCAATAGGTTCTTCAATACTCTTCTTCGTAATATTTTGATCCTCTATTGTTACATAATAATCTAGATACCTAATTTTTAGTAAATGAATAAAAATTACTCCTCCAACTGCAATCAATATAAGCGTAATTACTTTGCTTAATATTTTCCATAATATAGGTAATGGAAGAATTCCATAAATTATGTATTCTAAAAGTTTCATAATTAATAACCCAGATAGCAACAAAATTAGAATTATAAATACCATTTCAAATATAAATTTAATTTTTTCTTTAAACCTCATGCTAACAAACATATTATATAGTTTTGTTATAAAATTTAAAAAGTCTTGCATGCATACATTTAAATCAATCTTGTTTTTCGAACCTTCTATTGAAGTATTTCCTATTGAACCATCATCCATTAAATCTTCCAAGTGGCAATTTAATATTTGGCACATTTGTAGCATTTTTTCCATATCTGGATAAGAATTGCCAGCCTCCCATTTTGAAACTGCTTGTCTAGATACACCTAATTGTTCTGCAAGTTGTTCCTGCGATAAATTATTGTTTTTTCTTAGTTTTGGTAATTTTTCACTAAATCTCATTTTTCTCACCTCCACCTAAATTATAGAGCAAATAAATAAAGTTGCACTACCAATTTTCATTATCTTTTTGTAAACTTTCAGTTGCATTTTATCTTTTGCACTATTTTTTTAGTATAAATAGGTGTCTAATTGTTGTATTTTTAATAATTTACTCTTCAATTAGTTTGCAATATTCTTCTACAATCTTTTTAGCGTGTCTACGATCTCCATATAAGCAATCTATGTATTCTGGAGCTTTTTCTTCTTCATAGCATTCTTTCGTAAATCCATCTATGTATTCAACATATTCATTGACTCTGTTTTCTTTATCAATCATCCAAGGTTTCTTTGGATATATAAAGTGAATTACAGCCAAGTCATCCATCGAATATTCTTGAAAGTTTACATAGTACTCTAGATATGGAAAGAATATATTATATTTATTTTTTAGATGTAACTCAGGTTTATTTTTCCACTCATGGTCATATTCCTGCAAAATATCTTGGTCTCCTATTGCATCTCGTTTGTCTATTATTGTTTTTATTATTTCTTTAAATTTTTCAATTTGACCTTTTTTAGGCTCTACTACAATAACCCCAGATGTAAGCTCCAAGCATCTGCACGTCAAGTTTGGACCATGATGCTTGTCTATTACGGCTGACATATGTGGTTTATCAAATAAACAATCTATATTTTGTCTTACGTAAATGTCGCTATCTATAAATACAATTTTTTCGAAATCTGTTAGTTCAAAAATATTTAACTTATCAAATGTATAATTCCATCTATTCTTTGCTCTTGACCTGTTTCTATCTATTATTTCTTGAGGCAAGTCAACTTTTTCTCTTCTTATAGTTTTTATACCTTTTTTATTTAATTTTTCTTCTATCTCTTCAGAAATCTCGTTGCTAAGTAATGCATATAATGGATATTTAGAATGCACATTTTTTAATGCTCGATTTAGTGCAATAACTCCTGGTAAATAATTTTCTGTTGATAAAGTCGTAAAATAAGCCTTCTCTCCCATATTCTCTCCTCTTTTTGCCCAAAAAGGGGCGTCCCTATTGGGCGATTACAAGTTTTTTATTATTTTCAGTAATTGTTTTTTTCAACTTTTTCCAAACAACTTGTACATGTTGAAAATCTTCATAATCTTGTTTTACATTTGAATTATATTTTTCTAGGTCTTCCAATAAAATGTTAAAGTCTTTATCTTTAAACATTTTATTCATTGCTGGAATGCCTCTCTTTAAGTTTTTTACTGTTTTCTTTATTTCTTTTTCATAATTTTCTCTATTAGTTGCATACAAATATAAAGGTCTGTATTTAATCCAGCCTCTAGCCACCTTATAAAATCTCTGTTCAACGCTTTTATCGTTAGATTTTGTTTTATCTATTTTCCTTGGATACTTTCCTTCTAAAACATTATTAAATTTTATAAATGGGTCATGAAAATGATAAACCGGTACACTTACCACTTTGTTTTCATTCAATAACAAAGAAAAGAATGCATCTTCTCCTCTTGCCCCTTCCGGATTATAAAATGCCGGAATTTTTTCTAAATGTTTCAAGTTTAGGCACAATGGAGATCCCAATATACGTTTATGCGTTCCTTGGATTTGTATTTCACTCACAGTTTTCTTTTTCATTAATTCTTCATCAGCATAGGCAATTCCATCATTTTTTGACAAATATTCTTTAACATCTTTCCACGTCATGAATTCATTTTTTACAGCCTCTATAAAAGACTTTATTCTACGCTCATGAAATGGATTTTTTAATTCCATATATGGAAGTGGCGAATTATATCCGCATCTATGTCCGAAAGTAATATCAGCATTTTCTATGTTCTCCAAATGCCCTAATATATTATTTTGTGCCTTCCTCCAGCCATTGGGAAATAACCACTTCCTCTGTTTTAAGTACATTTGCAATCTGTGCTATTGCCATAATACATGCTACTGGGTATTCGTCATCATCCCAGTATAAAAAATAATCAATTCCATTAATTACCGCATTATATAGCAGTGTATTCCTTGCTTTTGCATAGCCATAGCCGAAGAATAAATTGGCTTCGTCCATAGTTATTATTTTCTCTTTAACTAATCCTGATTTTTGCTCCTCTATTAATTGGGGAGTAATATGAACAATTTTTATATCTTTATGTACCTCTGGTAATATTTTATAAAAATCTTCTTCTCTAGATTCTTTTTGGTAACTTAAATCATACAATATGAATATCGTTAACTCAACCTCTCTATCAAACTTTTTAGTTTGATTTAATAAATGCTTATATGTGTTGTTTATAACAGCGCAAACATTCGGTCTGCCTGACACAAATCCAATTCCAAATTGTGCCTTTTCTTCCATATTCTATTAATACAGCTCCTTCACGTTATATTTTGCTTTTGCAATTATATCATACTTTTCGTTTAATAGCAATGTTTTCCAGTTTTATTATGGCGTTTTTTAATATGTCGGAGGCTATTTTTAATTATTATAGCTTAATTTCAATATTCTTCATTTCATCATCTATATGCATTTTTTTATAGGTTACTTTACAAGTATCTAACAATTTTCTAGATGCTATGTTATTTTCGGAATTTGCATATTTATCAGATAAATATATTACTTCTTTAATTCCAGATTGAATTATCATTTTTGCACATTCGTTACACGGAAATAAATCCACATAAATTTTAGCACCTTCTAAGTCTTTTCTACTTCCTCTATAATTTAATATTGCATTCATTTCTGCATGGCATACATATGGATATTTTGTATTCAAATTGTCGCCTTCTCTATTCCAAGGAAACTCGTCATCATTAAAACCGTTTGGAGTTCCATTATATCCAATTGATAAAATTCTATTATCTGCACCAACAATGCATGCACCAACTTGAGTTGATGGGTCCTTACTTCTCATCGCAGATAATTTGGCTATTGCCATAAAATACTCATCCCAGCTAATATAATTACTTCTTTTTTTATTTTTATCTTCCATTACATCCTCCATATATATAAACGGTAAATTTTTAAATTGGTCACACAATTATATTAAAAAAAATCTAATTTTTAGAAATAAGTTCAAGTTTGTTTTTTGAGAAATCCAGACAAAATCCGAACAAGAGCTACGTATCGAAATTTTTGTAAAATTAAAATTGTTTTTTATATTACTCGCCCAAAAAGGGGCGTCCCTATTGGGCGATTTCAAATGGCATATGTTTCATCAGTTTATTATAGCATTCTCTACAAACAGGTATATATTCTGCGTCTCCAACCATAATGTCTGTGTCTTTTTGTCCTTTATAATATGTAAATATAGCTTCTTCACTCTTACAAATTTCACATATAGAAGTCATCATCTCAATATTATCAGCAATACACATTAAATCTCCCATTTTACCAAATGTTTTCTTTTCTGATGTTAAATTTAATCCAGCTATATAAAATTTTTTTCCTTCTGCAGCCATTTTATCTATTGTTTGAATATCTCCTTTTAAAAATTGAAATTCATCAATAAAATATGAATCTGCATCATATTTTTCAAGCTCATTTATGCTCTGAATATTTATAGCATTTATTGAATTGCCTGCTCTTGTTGATATTACTGCATCTCCTGCTCTATTGTCTAATAATGGTTTAAATACCTTAATGTTCTTTCCTGCAATTAATTGTCTCTTTAATTCATTAAATATCTTCTGACTTTTGCCGCATTTCATTGGTCCTGTATAAACATTAATAATTCCCATTACTGTTACTCCTCCATTTATGTAAATCATATTTATATTTTTGCTGATGAATACTATATATGTAATTAGGATATTTATCAAGTGTTTTTGCTAAAATTATTAATTTGTAATAATGTGTAATATTTTGTAATAATATGAAACTTAAAAAGTACTAGTTCATACTTTAAAATATTACTTCATTACTTTGTTATACTCTTAATTCCATTTTACAAAGCATGTTTCAAATTTTCTATGAATTAGTACTTTTATTGCTATATTTTAATTACATTTTTAAAATTCTATTTTTTGTTGTAACCAGTTTTCTATTTCAGAAATATCAATTCTTACTTGTTCCATTGTATCTCTATCTCTAATTGTTACTTTGTTGTCTTCTAATGTATCGAAGTCTATTGTTACACAATATGGTGTACCAATTTCATCTTCTCTTCTGTATCTTTTTCCAATGCTTCCAGCCTCATCATAATCGCACATAAATTTCTTTGATAAATTTTCATATACCTCTTGTGCTTTTTCCGATAATTTTTTTGATAAAGGAAGTACAGCTACTTTATATGGAGCAAGTGCTGGGTGTAAGTGTAATACAACTCTTGAATCTCCTTCACCTAAGTCTTGTTCTTCATATGCGTTACATAAGAATGCTAAAGCAACTCTGTCACATCCTAATGATGGTTCTATAACATATGGAATGTATTTTTCGTTTGTCTCTAAATCTTGATATGATAAATCTTGTTTTGAGTGTTCCATGTGTCTTGATAAATCATAATCAGTTCTATCAGCAATTCCCCATAATTCTCCCCATCCAAATGGGAATGCAAATTCTATATCTGTTGTTGCTTTGCTGTAGAATACAAGCTCTTCTGGACTGTGGTCACGAAGTCTGATATTTTCTTCTTCCATTCCTAAATCTAATAAAAACTTTTTACAGTAATCTTTCCAGAATTTAAACCACTCTAAATCTGTTCCAGGTTTGCAGAAAAATTCAAGTTCCATCTGTTCAAATTCACGTGTTCTAAATGTAAAGTTTCCAGGTGTAATTTCGTTTCTGAACGCCTTACCAATTTGGCCAATTCCCATTGGAAGCTTTCTTCTTGTTGTTCTCATTACATTTTTGAAGTTTACAAATATTCCTTGTGCTGTTTCTGGTCTTAAATAAATTTGTGCTGTTGAATCTTCTGTAACTCCTTGGAATGTTTTAAACATTAAATTGAACTTTCTTATATTAGTAAAGTTTGTTTTTCCACAATCTGGGCAAGGAATTTTGTTTTCATTTATGTAATTTACTAGTTGTTCATCAGTCCAACCGTCTGCAACTAAATCTTTTCCATTTTCATGAGCCCATTCTTCAATTAACTTATCTGCTCTATGTCTTGTTTTGCATTCTTTACAGTCAATTAATGGGTCACTGAAACCTGCAACGTGTCCTGTTGCAACCCAGGTCTCTGGGTTCATAAATATAGCTGCATCAAGTCCAACATTATATTTGTTTTCTTGAATAAACTTCTTTCTCCATGCAGCCTTAACATTATTTTTTAATTCTACACCTAAAGGGCCATAATCCCATGTGTTTGCAAGACCCCCGTAAATTTCAGAGCCTGGATATATATATCCTCTATTCTTGCAAAGTGCTACAATCTTTTCCATACTTTCAATCATATTTTATACCTCTTACATAGCTAAAAAATTAGCGCATTTTGCCATTAATACTACCACTTAATAGTAGATATGTCAAGGCAAAATGCCTTTTTTTGTACTAGTCATTAATTTTTTATACAAGAAAGTATATTGCAATTATTGTAAATTATGTAAATTAATGATATAATAAATTAGCTTGATTTAATTATCAGTTATCATTAGAAAGGATGGTTATCATGAAACGATTTTTAATCGCATTTTCTAGGCGGACTGATTCAAATACTGAATTAAAATTTTCAGTAAAAGAACTGTCTGACGAAGTGTCGTCTCACGCATTATTATGTCCCCAAAGAACATTTATTTTATATGAAGCTTTGGGCGAAAGCATCGACGATATTTATGCCCAATTAAACACTATTAGCTTTTTTAACATTATTAGGTTGGACTTTTCCAATTTACCTCAAGCAATTGGGAAAATCTATATGTTTGGAAAATTCATGCCGTCCCCTGATGGCAACGGTAACATTATCTACAACAGCAACTGTAATATTGCTATTCCCGTCGAAAATCTGAGCAGTAATTTCGTGATTGTAAACATTTGAACCATCAACCCACCTGCCAAAGAAATATGGCAAGTGGGTTATATTTATTATATATTACATCGACATTTTTAATACTTTTCATTCCTTATTGCTAATATGTATGTTTTCTATCTCTCCCTTCAATTCTCTTGATATTATATTTTGTATTTGAGCTATTTGCTCTTCTTTCAATTCTTTAGCCTTCACTATTATACTTATACTATCCCCATTTATAAATATTATTAAATCTTGAAATCCTTTGTTTTTTATTAAGTTTTCTGCTATCATTATTGCATTTCTCGTATCATTTATTTTCTTTATTTCATTTTCTGAAATTTCCTTTTGAGTTTCTGAGATTTGACTATTACTCAATATTTTTTGATAGCTTTCCAGCATTTGTGAGTACATTTTATCTCTTTCTAGTCTAAGCTCTGCAAAATATTGGTCTCCACTAGTTTCTGTTACAGTTGTTGATGTATTTACTTCATTTTGAACGGTATTTTTATCGTTTTCTTTATTTTCAGTATTTTGTTCATTCGATTTTATTTCATCCTCATTTTTAGTAGAATCATCTGTAATATTCTGTGCATCATTATTATCAGTCACGTTTGCACTCACGAGTGTTGCATCTCCAATTCCAGCATATTTTTCAGAGTCTGTTAATACTGCTGTTTCTAATGCTTGTTTCTCGTTGCTCGTGTAGTTCATGTAACCTGCAGCAATCAGCATTATTGCTATAACAGAAATTATAATTTGATTTTTCTTTAAAATCTGTTTCATATTCACAATCTCCTTTTATCGTAATATAATCAAATTAATATTAACACTAAATTTTTTTAACATTATAATAATTAATATTACACAATCACCTAAAATATAATTTATTCTTCTCAAAATTTGATTTTTTCTAATTTGCAATAGTTTTTAGTCTTTCATCTCAAAGACTTGTATTTTATATGTAGCTAGTCCAGTAACCGCTTCTACCGCCTGCACTATGCTTGTTTTTATGTTTGCATCATTTGCTCCTTGCGCAGTTATTATTGCACCTTCTATTTTAGGATTTATCACGCTTTGAGTTATTGGCGTTTTGGTTCCATTCTTGTCTTCATATATTACATCTTTCTTTGTAGTACTTTCATTCACAGTTCTTGTTCCTCCCCCAGAATCAGTTTCCTCTGTTGTACTAGTGCTGGAATCCTCATCATACATCGGTATAATCTGGCTAGTTTGTGAATATGTAATTAATACTTTTGTTTTACCAACTCCCTTTATATTCGATAATATATTCTCCAATTTCTGTTCCATTCCATTTTCTTCAGTTGCTGTCGTCTGTGTTTCATTTTCTGTCGTGGCAAGTTTTTTATTTGTATCTGTTGTTACATTGTCTTTTTTCTTATCTCCGCTCCAAATATAGTTAATTGCTACAATTGTTACTATCATTATAATTATGAGTACAACTAAATTTTCCATTTTCTTTTTGCTATTGCCATTTTCTTCACTATTTTTTTCTTTAATTTTCTGAAGTTTTTCCTTAAACATTTTTCTTTATTGGCACTAAAAGTGCACTCCTCCTTTAAGAAATATTAATGTTCTTTTTATCTATGTCATAAGTTTCGCTTATGTAATCTTTTACTTCTTGTTTGTCATCATCACTTAATGTTTTGCTATCTTTTTGACTGATTGTATTTCCAATTTCTACAGTATTTATTACTATTTCATTGTTTTTTTCCTGTTTTTGCTCCATTTTAATCAGCTTTAATGTGATTTTTTCTATTGTATAATTTTCGTCATCCTTTATCTGAATGTCTGATGTATCAATCTCATAGCCTTTTTCTTTTAGTTTAGCAGATATATCAGCTTTTAGATTTGATACATATATGTCTTTAATACTTCTAGTGTTATTGTCTTCAAATTTGCGTGATATTGTGTTGTCGCTTTTTGAAATCTGTTGTTCATATTTTTCTATATTTATTGTGTTTAAATTAATATCTTTGCCACCCAATTTTTTTATTATTGGAGATACTATTGTAAACAATATGTACATTCCAATTACAACTTTCACATATTTTTTACTACTGCTATTTGGCAAAATCATTTCAATTAGTGTTGCAATTATTACAGCAACAATTATCCCTTGTGCCCAACTACTAAGAAATTCAATCATTGCATCATCACTCCACTGTTCGATATTTTTATTACTAAAGTTACTCCAATAATAAGCATTACAGAAATACTACACATTATGGCTAATAATAGCTTAAATGTTCCTCCTATCTGACCTAATAATTTTACAATCTTATCATCTGCAATAGGCTGGCATAAGGCAGAACCCAAGTAATAAACTGCCATTAAGGTTGCCAATTTTATTATCGGTATTATGCAAATACTCAAAATTATAATTACACCAACAATCCCAACTGCATTTTTTAAAATATTGCTACAACTCATAACCGTGTCCACTGCATCTCCGAAGTATCTTTCCAACAATCGGAATAAAATTTGAAACTGCCGCTTTTGTGGTTTTTACTGTAAGTGCATCAACTCCATTTGTTATGCTTCCTTCGAGTGAAGAAACTCCCACAAATATGGTAAGAACAATTCCTAATATCCAGACAACTGTTGTATTTATGTATTTCGAAAGCTTGTCTATTTGAACTCTATCAGATACATTTGAGATTACACTTAACGCTACAGATATTAGGCTTGCTGGTACAAGCACAACATTTATAAAATTGCCTATAAAAGATATTATCCATAAAATGATTGGCTGTAGCATTCCAGCAGATGCAATGTTTCCTGTAGTTATCATAAGTGTTATTAATAATGGAATTAAACAATTTGTAAATGCTACCAAATTGTCAATCGATGTTTTTACCATGTTGATTATGTCTGAAAAGTTTTTCATTACGATTGTTACGATTAAAATATATGTTATGTAATATGTAATTTGCGAAACACTCTTATTTTCGAGGCCATCTGTTATGCTTCGAAGCACGCTAGATATTATTATAATTACCATAATGCTTCCGAATCGTACTGATTGCTTCTCTTGCTCCACTAAACAGCTGTGCTAAAATTTTTTTGCCTATTGTCTGATTATCCACATTTCCTTTTATAGCAGATGTTATAAGCTCATTTACATCAATATCAAAATCCTCACTCTTGTATTTGTTAGCCTCTTCAACAAAACTAGATATTCCTAATGTACTCGACTGACTTTTCAAGAGTTCACTCGTTATGTCATCTTCAGCATTTACTTTATAGCAAAAGCTCAAATAGCAAAAATATATTAGCAGTATTACAATTATTTTTATTAATCTTTTGTTTTTCATTTTTCCTCCACTACGGCAAAATGTTTAGAATAACTTCCAGCAAACTCGACATTATCGGAACAGACATAGACATTATTATTACTTTGCCACCTAGGTCAACCTTACTTGCAATTGCAGATTCGCCGGCATCTTTGCAGATACTCACTGTGAATTCCGTTAAAATAGCTATTCCGGTAATTTTAATAAGTAAAACTAGAAACTCATTGTTTATTGCTGTTTTGCTTGATAAGCTTTTAAGCACTTCAATAATTCCAGAAAGCTTAGTAGCAATCAATGCAAATATTAATATTCCAGCTATTAGCGAGGCATACATTGCAAATTCCGGCCTATACTGTTTTAAAATTACAATTATTATAACCGCTATTAGACCAATGCCAATTATTTTAACAATATCCATATGTATCACTTTCCTTACAAATTAAAAATTGTCCTTACTGTATCAAACAGAGTACTAATTTCTTTAATTACCATTGTAAGAACAATAATGAGTCCTGCAAGAGTTGTCATCATTGCCTGGTCCTCTCTTCCTGCTCTTACTAAAACTTGATGTAATACTGCAACTAATATTCCAATCGCTGCTATTTTAAATAACAAATTTATATCCATTTTTTAAATCCCCCTAGTTATTTTTTATTTTTATAAATGTTTAAAAAAGAATAATTACTATTGCTAATCCTATTGTTGTTCCTAATCTACTATATAATTTTTCATTTTTTTGCTTTTCTAGCTCTGCATTTTCTATTTGTTTTTTTAAAAAACTTTGCGTTAATTCTATTTCGCTAACTTGTCCTTCTAAGTTTGTTTTACCGAGCATTTTTGATAATCCTTTTAATATATTTTTATCTTCTTCGTTTATTTCTAAATTACTTTCATCTATGGAGTTTAGCCAAGCCGTACCTGCTTCTGTATTTTTCATCTTTTTGCTTGATTCATAAAATAAATTTGAAACATTTTTATATGTATTTTTTGATATTTCTTCAAATATATCTGGTATAGGTTCATATGTATATTTTATTTTTGTTAGAAATACGTTTAGTGCTGAATTTAATTCTTTAAGCGTTTTTACTCTATTTGAATATTTTTTAGAAAAAGGTGATATTTATAAAGGTGAATATGAAGGTTG
>OLOA01003477.1_pt1 | contig 12853 bp, 13 predicted proteins | sample 1672201 | NCBI WGS metagenome assembly OLOA01 (sample SAMEA3136658, study PRJEB25190) | human gut metagenome
ATCCCACAGGATGTGCGGCCCCTCCTGCGTCATGTCGGGAATGTGGCGGGTAACACTGGTTCAGGTGACTGCGTGCACCGGGACCGGCGTGCTCAGGCCCGCAGGCCGGCGGCGTCCGCCACCCGACGGGTGAGCTCCGACACCACCCGGGTGGCCAGGAATGCGGCGGGCAGTGCCAGTAGGTCGGCGATACCGCTGGCGATGAATCCGGCGCGGGCACCCGTCGTCCCCGAGGCGCCGGCCACGATCCAGGCGGCCACCAGTTGCGCGGTGGCGAAGGTGATCCAGCAGGCCCACCAGCGCGTGGTGGCGGCGCGGAAGTCGTCGAGGCGCACCTGAGCCAGCTCAATCGATCCGCGGATGCCGTCGGCGGCCATCTCGTCCTTGCGCACGATGGTGAACACCCGGTGCAGCGCCCGCAGGTCGACCAGCGGACGCCACAGGTTGATCAGCGGGATCACCCAGTTGAACAGCTGCCAGGCCGGCTGTGACAGCTCGGGGGCCCAGCGCAGCGCCATGCGGGCGGTGCCGCGTTGCCAGACCAGCCAGACGATGGCAGTGAGCATGAAGACCAGCCCGGTGGCGGTGGTCAGCAGCTGCCAGGCGTCGAACATGCGCAGGCCCGGGTCGTCGACGGAGTCAGTGGGGGTGTCCACCCGGGTGGCCAGTAGCAGGCACATCGCGCCGGCCAACAGCTGCACGGCCATGTTCAGCCACAACAGCATGGTCAGCAGGCGGGCCTGGGAACGCCAGCCCTGTGGGGGTGTTGGGATGCTCATCGCTCGGCGTGCCGCACGATCGACAACGCTTGCGCGAGGTCATCCAGGGGCAGCTGGCCGGGGGCCGAGCCGTGCTCGTCGAGGGCGGCGAAGCTGGCGCAGGAGCCGAAGTCGCGTCCGCACAGTCGGCTGGCCAGCCCCAGGCGTCCCATCGCGATGGTCAGCAGGGGGGTGTGCGCGTCGCGCGAGCGGGTGGCGGTGGCCAACAGCAGGCGGGCGGTGTCCTCCGGGTTGTGGGGCATCACGGCGAGCTTGCACAGCTGCGCGCCGGCCTGCTCCATGGCTTCCAGGTGGGCGACCATCGCGTCGAGGGAGGGCGTGCCGGCGAAGTCGTGGAAGGAGCCGATCACCGCGGTGCTGGCCCTATGGGCGGACGCGATCGTCTCGGGGGCGGCGGGATGGCGGTACTCCACGTCCACCGCGTCGACGTCGTCGAGGCCGGCCAGGGTGGCCACCAGGCGTGCGTAGTCCTCGGGTGATCCGGTGAAGTGACCGCCCTCGCTGCCCGTGCGCACGGTGGCCAGCAATGGCTTGCCGGTGGTGGTGCGGATGTGGCGTGCGGTGTCGGCGAGCAGGGCGTCATCGGCACCGGGTGCGAAGGCGTCCACCCGCCATTCCACCAGGTCGACCGCGGGTTGCGAGGCCACCTCGGCCTGCGCCTGCACCGCTCCGGGGTCTGCGCCGGTGAGGGGCACGATGATTGCCGTGTGTGGGCCGCCCAGGGTGAGGCCCGCCAGTTCGAGGACTGCCATGGGGCCAGCCTAGGGCCGCGGGTACCGATGGCGCCGCGCCCGGTCCCGCGCCAAGGGGCTGGGCAGCCCCGGGGAAAGAAGATAGGCGTGGATTGAGCACCGTAGAGGGTGCTTAATCCACACCTATCCCGGGGTTGGCCCAGCCTCAGACGGCCCCGGCGTCCACCTGCCCGGCGTCATGCAGGATGACGTCGGCCAGCTCGCGGGGACGGTCCCGGCGCCAGTGTTGACGCTCCTGGGCGGCCCAGCGGTCCCAGTGGGGGGCATACAGCTCGCCGTCGCGTCCCAGCGCGCGCTGCTTGCGGCGCGCCGCGTCCATCACGAACCACATCGCCGTGGTGCCCACCCCGGCACTGAACGCGGTGAGGGCGCCGCAGCCCTCCACCAGGATCGGCGCGTCGCCATCGAGGCCCACCCGGTCGGTGCGTCGCCCGGCCTGCCAGTCCCAGCGCCAATAGCCCGGATCGTGCACGCGCAACACCTCGGGCAGCATCGTGCTGGCGGCCTGCAGGCCATCCCAGCCCGGGTAGAAGCTGTCCATGCTCACCAGCTGCACGCCGTGCATCCCGCGTTCCCCCAGCGCGCCCACCAGGCGCGTCGCCAGCCGGGTCTTGCCCGCGCCCGATCCGCCGTCGAGCACCATGACTGGCCGGCGTCCCCGCGCGTCACGCACCAGGCGATCCACCAGCCGGTCGAGGTCGTCGGGCAGCGTCATATCCGTGGCCATGGACGCCCCCTCAGCGGGTGACCGGGGTGAAGGTGCCCAGCCTGATCGACACCGCCAGGGCCAGCGCCACCATCACCACGGCCACCAACCAGCCGACGGCGTCGGCCCGTCCCATGCGCGAGGGACGCGCCCAGGTGCGGTGTGCGGCGGTGCTGGCGTCGAAGCCACGGGCCTCCATGGCCGTGGCGAGCTTCGTGCCGCGCCGGATCGCGAACACCAACAGTGCGAAGGCCATCGTCGCGAAGCGGCGCAGCCGTCCGGTGTCGCCCAGGCCGCGTGCCCTGCGCGCCTGGGCCATGGTGCGCCAATCGGCGGCGAACAGGTTGATCATGCGCATGCCGGCCAACGTGCCCAGCACGAAGCGCGCCGGCAGGTGGCAGATCTGCGCCAGCCCGTCGGCGGTGGCGGTGAGGTCGAGGCCACCCATCAGCACCAGCGCGGCAAGGCCGAGCGCAAAGATGCGCAGCACCACGGCAATCGCCATCGTCAACGACCGTTGCGAGATCACCACGAGCCACCACTGGAAGTACACATCGCCGCCGGGCTTGCCGTACAGGGCCATGCTGATGGCCGCCAGCGGCGCGACGATGAGCAGCGGGATCATTCGCCGTGCCAGCATCCGCGCCCGCACGCCACAGGCGAGGAACACCACCAGCTCGCCGACGAAGATCACCGTGGCGCTCAGCCAGTCGAGGCTGATCAACACGGGGATGGCCACCAGCACGGTGAGTAGCAGGCGCGTCACCGGGTTGAGCCGGGCCAGCGCTCCCGACCAGTCGGCGCCGGACGCCCCGGACTGGTCGGTGCCGGTCAGTGGGGCGTGGGGGAGTGCGGTCATGGTGCCATCCGATGGTCGCTGGGCTGGTCGGCACTGGGTCGCTCGCCGCTGGGCTGATCGGCACTGGGCTGACGGTCCTTGGGCCGACGCTCGCCGGGCGCATGGCCAGCCGGCCGACCACCCGCGGGCGAGCTGGCCGACGCCGGGTGCGGCGACGCAATGTCGAGTCGCAGTTCGTTCTCGCCCAGCACCTCGAGGTAGTCGCGGTCGTGGGTCACCGAGATCACGGTGCGTCCCTGCTCCAACACGTCCTGCACCAGCTGCACGAGGTCGATCCACGTGGCGCGGTCCTGGCCGAAGGTCGGCTCGTCGAGCACGATCACCCGGGGCTCGGCGGCCAGCACGGTGCCGACCGACAGCCGCCGCTTCTCGCCACCCGACAGGGTGAAGGGATTGGCGTCGGCCAGCGACTCCAGGTGCAGCCGGGCCAACAGCGCGTCCACCCTGGAATCGATGTCACGGGCCCCTCGGCCCAGCGCCTTGAGCCCGACCGCCAGTTCCTCGCGCACCGAGCCGGTGACGAACTGGTGCTCGGGATTCTGGAAGACCGTGCCGATGCGGGTCAGCAGGTCGCGGCTTGCCCAGGTGATCGGACGCGCCGGATCGAAGTGCCGGTGCATGGCACGGGTCAGGAACCTGGCGGAGGTCGGACGCAGCGATGGCGCCGCCTCGACGCTGCCGGCGAGCGGTTCGAGCAGCCCCGCCAGGGTGAGTGCCAGCGTCGTCTTGCCGGCCCCATTGGGGCCCACGATGGTGGTGGACAGGCCGGCGGGAACCTGCGTTGGTTCCATCGTGCGCACCGGATGCGCCCTGCCGTGGCCGATGGTGAGGTCGTGTGTGGTGAGCAGGGGCTCGCCGGGTGCCGGGGGCGTGCGTGGTTCGACGCCCCGTGGTGCGCCGGGCACCCAGACGCCCGCCCGGGTGAGCACCTCGCGTTGCGAGGCGAAGACCTCCCGGGGCGCGCCGTCGGCCAGCAGGCCAGCATCGGCCGACACGACGATCACGCGGTCGACCAGGTCGGTCCAGATGTCCACACGGTGCTCGACGACCACCAGGGTGGTGTGCCGGTCGGCGACCACCGAGGCGATCGCGTCGTGCACCGTCGTGACGCCCTCGGGATCGAGGTTCGCCGTGGGCTCGTCGAGGCAGAGCATGCCCGGCGCGCCCGGCCCACCCATCATGGCCAGGGCGCCGGCGATCGCCAGGCGTTGCTGCTGGCCGCCCGACAGCGCCGTGGTGGAACGGTCGAGGGGCAGGCGCAGGTCCACCGCGTCGAGGGCGGCCCGCACGCGGGGCCAGATCTGCTCGCGAGGCACTGCCAGGTTTTCGCACCCGAAGGCGGCATCGTCGCCGATGCGCTGCAGAATCATCTGCGAGGTGGGGTCCTGCATCACCAGGCCCACATGTCCACGCATCCGGGTGGGGTGCTTGCCACCCACCAGCAGGCTGCCGGCCTCCTCGCCCTCGTCGTCGCCGCCGAGCACCCCGGTCAGGGCACCCAGCAATGTCGACTTCCCGGCGCCGCTGGCGCCCAGGAGGAGCACGCGTTCGCCGGGTTCGATGGTGAAGTCAAGGTGGCGGGCGGCCCATCGTGGGCGGCCCGCATAGCGCCACCCCCAGTCACTGGCGACGACGCCCGGGGCGACGTCCGTGCTGGGGGTGGGCATGATGCTGGTGGCGTTCAGGGCGCGCTCAGGCTTCGCGGCCCGAGGAGAACCGTGACAGCACGCCGGTCCTGGCGAGCGCCTTGGTGAGCAGCCATGCGAGCAGGCCGGCCAGGATGGCGCCGGACACCAGGTTGCTGACCAGGTAGACGGCGTTGTAGCCAAAGCTCTTGGCGATATTGGGGGTGGAACCGATGAACAGCTCATTGGCCCAGGCGCCGACGCCGGCGAAGGCGCCGGCCAGCAGGGTGACGGGCAGCGACCAGGCGCGGTAGCGGAAGATCAGGAAGATGATCTCGGCGCCGATGCCCTGGAACAGGCCCGATGTGAGTGTCTCGATGCCCCATGCGTTGCCGATCAGGGCCGACACGATGGCTGCCACGAGCTCAACGAAGATGGCTGCGCCGGGCTTGCGGATCACCTGGGCGCCCAGGGTGCCGCCGAGGTACCAGATGCCGGCTGCGATGCCGCCCAGGCCGGGCAGCAGTGCTCCCATGGCCGAATACCAGGCGTAGCCGATGGAGTTCCAGATCCAGAAGATCAGTCCGCACGCGACGCCGAGGACGGCGGCCACGACGATGTCGACGACACGCCAGTGGCGGGTGCCCACCTCGAGCGGACGCGTCTGGTCGCTCGTCGCTGGGGTGGTCTTGCTTGGTGACATGAAAATGTGCCCTTTCGTGGGTTGGGGCACGGTGCGGGTGGAACCCGCAAGAGGCCTTCCTGCGCCGGCATGATCCGGATCAGGTGTGACGGTCGAAGACTCGCGCCTTCCTCTCAGCCCGCTGCCGGACTCCCGTGTTCGGCCATCAGTATAGGGAAGTGCGATAACGACGGCCCCCGGGTGCTCGTGGTGGACGGCCCACCACGGCGTGGGATGCTCCGGGACGGCGGCTCACAGCGTCACGCGGGTGCCCTCGCGGTGTGCCAGCCCGTCGGACAACAATCCGTCCAACGCACGGCTCGCCTGCGCGGGGTCAGCGGGCCAGTGCTGCAACAGCACGCTCACCTCGAAGCCCTGCGGCGTGGTGCGCAGGGCACCCAGCAGGGTGCCGCGGGCCTGCCGGTCGGTGCCGGCATAGGCCTGGGTGCGTCGCGGTGGGCCGTCGTGGGCCGGACGCCCGGCCGCCAGCCACGCGCAGTCGGCGCGCACGGGGCAGTCATCGCAGGCCGGGTTGGCGGCGGTGCACACCAGCGCGCCCAGTTCCATCGAGGCCTGCGCCCAACGGGACGCGGTGGGTGCGTCGTCGGGCAGCCAGTCCATCGCCAGGCGGCGTTCGGCGGCGGTGGTGGAGTTCGCGGGGAACTGCCGGGCGGCGTCAAGGCGGGTGAGCACGCGGCGCACATTCGTGTCGAGCACCAGGGCACGGGCCCCGAAGGCGAAGCTGGCAATGGCGCCGGCGGTGTAGTCGCCGACGCCGGGCAACTGACGCAGTTCCTCGACGCTGTGGGGCACCTCGCCGCCGAAGTGGTCGCGGATGGCGGTGGCGGCGGCATGCAGGCGCAGCGCCCTGCGCGGATAACCGAGCCTGCCCCAGGCAGCGACGGCCGCGGAGCTCGGCTCGGCGGCCAGCGCATCGGGTGTGGGCCAACGGTCCAGCCACTCGCGCCAGGGTCCGACCACGCGGGCCACCGGTGTCTGCTGGGCCATGAACTCACTGACCATGATCGCCCAGGGGCTGGTTCCCACACGCCGCCACGGAAGGTCGCGGGCAGCATGGGCGTACCACTGGTTGACGGTGCGGACCACCGCGCGGCGTTGCCCGGGTTCCATCACGTGCGGCACCCCGCCCCCGGTGTTCGTCGGGCGATCAGGCCCACCACGTCAGGACTGCCACATCACGACTGGGTGCCCAGCTCAGCCAACCGCGCCAGGCCATCGCGCAGGGCACGGGCGTGCTTGGCGTCCATGCCATCCACGCGCATCAGGTCCTCCACCGACAGGTCGAACAGCTCCTGGATCGAATCCACCTGGTCGAGCATGCGGCGGGTCAGCACTGTGTCGAGTTGCGCCGCCTGGTGCACCAAGCGGAATCCCTTGGGCCTCAGGTGGGTGTCCAGCGGCATCGCGCCGAAGCCGATCGCCGATGACACCGACTCCGGATCGAGCAGGTCGCCGGTCGGCAACTCCTGGAGCTCCTCCAGGGAGGGCTTTCCGGGACGTTCCTCGATGCTGTAGTCGTTCTCCAACAGGGTGGCTGTCTCGTCGACGCCGGCGGTCAACTCGAACAACTGCAGCTGCAGCAGCCGCCCGTCGATGCCCAATGACTCGACATAGCCCTCGAGCTCCTTGGCCAGTCGACGGGCCATCTCGACGCGCTGGCACACCCGCACCAGGTCGCGCAGCGTCACCAGGTCGGCGATCTCCAGGCCGGTGAGGTAGCGGGTGTCGTCGGTGAGCCTGTCGCGGTAGCGCGACAGGGTGGCCAGTGCCTGATCGGCACGGCCCATGATCTGGTGGCTCGGCTCGATGGGGAAGCGCATGCCCTCGAGGAACAGCGCGATCGTCGACATCGACGCCGAGACGGTGGCCACGGGAACATGTGCCTGCTGGGCGATGCGGTCGGCGGTGCGGTGGCGGGTGCCCGTTTCGATCGTCTCGATGGAGCCGCTGGGCACGAAGTGCACGCCCGCGCGCAGGATGCGGTCGAGGCCGGACGAGAGCACGATGTCGCCGTCCATCTTCGACAATTCGCGCAGCGCGGTGGGCGTGAAGTCGGTGTTGATCACGAAGCCGCCGGTGCTGATCTGCTGCACGATCGCATTGTCACCCAGCACCACCAGGGCACCGGTGCGGCCGTTGACGATGCGTTCCAGGCCCTCGCGCAAGGGCGTGCCGGGAGCGAGCAGCGACCGGTACTGCCGGAACTGCTCGGCCACACGCCCCTTGGCGTCACCTATTGAAGCCACACCCGTATCCTACGGTCCCCGCGCGAGCTGGCACTGGTCAGCGCCGCTCTGCGCGGCGCAGGTCGAGCACGCCCAGCGCGTCGGCCACGCTGGGCACCTCCACTACCTTCAGGTTGTGCAGCGTGGGCGCTCCGCGGCTGTTGTCGCGGGAGTTGGTGGGCACGATGGCCAGCTCGAAGCCCAGCCGGTCGGCCTCGGCGACGCGGCGTTCCAGCGCGGGCACGCGGCGCAGGTCGCCGGCGAGCCCCACCTCGCCCATCGCCAGCACCCGCCGGGGGAAGTTCCGGTTGAGTGAGGCCGAGGCGACCGCGACCGCCACGGCCAGGTCGGCACTCGGGTCGGTGATGCGGGCGCCCCCGACCGTGCTCACATAGACATCGCGGCGGCTCATCGGCAGGCGTGCCTTGCGTTGCAGTACGGCCAGGATCATCGCCACGCGCGAGAAGTCGACGCCGTTGGTGACGCGCCGTGCCGGCGTCTCATTGGGCACCGGGGCCACCAGGCCCTGCACCTCGGCCAGCAGCGGACGGCGACCCTCCATGGTGACGGTCACGCAGGTGCCGGGCACCGGCTCGTCGTGGCGGGTGGTGAACAGCCCGGACGGATCGGGCACCTCGACGATGCCGCCCTCACCCATCTCGAAGCACCCCACCTCGTCAGCCGGGCCGTAGCGGTTCTTCGTGGCACGCACCATGCGGAAGCCGGAGTGCCGGTCGCCCTCGAAGTTGAGCACCACGTCAACCAGGTGCTCCAGGGTGCGCGGGCCGGCGATGCCGCCGTCCTTGGTCACATGTCCCACGATGATCACGGCCATCCCGCGGGCCTTGGCCACCCGCACCAGGGCCGTGGTCACCTCGCGCACCTGTGCGACGCCCCCGCTGACGCCATCGCCGCTGCCGGCGCTGACGGTCTGGATCGAGTCGAGCACCATCAGGCTCGGCTCCACCTCCTCGACGTGGCCCAGCACGGTGCCCAGGTCGTTCTCGGCGGCCAGGTAGAGCTCATCGGCCAGCGCGTCGGTGCGGGTGGCCCGCAACCTCACCTGCGAGGCCGATTCCTCACCGGTGACATACAGCGTGCGGTGCCCGGCCCGCGCCCATTGCGCCGCCACCTCGAGCAGCAGGGTCGACTTGCCGACGCCCGGCTCGCCCGCCAACAACACGACGACGCCGGGCACCAGGCCGCCACCGAGCACGCGGTCGAGCTCACCGATCCCGGTGAGATGGCGATCGGAGGCCTGCGCCGACACCTGGGCGATCGGCAGGGCGCGCGTGGTGGGTGCCGACGTCCGCACGGCCGTGCTGGTCGACACCGAGGCGCCGCGCTCCACCACCGAGCCCCAGGCCTGGCACTGCGGGCAGCGCCCGACCCAGCGCACGCCGGTCCAACCGCATTCGGTGCACTGATAGGAGTCCTGCTGTTTCTTGGCCACGCGTCAACGCTAGACGGCGCCTGTGACACTTCTGCCGCACCGGCCCGGACGCGGCGGATAGGGAACCATCCCGAGGGGCGACACTGACCCAGGGAATGGCTCGTTCATGGGTGCGTCAGATACGCACGAGTCCCCTTTCGGGGGTGGAGAAGATCGCGGCGTTGATGCCCGGATGCGCGTTCGGCGAGGTGAACTCGATGTTCACGCCGTCGAACACATCGGGCAGGGCCTCGCCCATCCAGTCCTCGATGCGCTGGCGCGAGCCGGCGATCTCCAACGAGGCCAGGGCGATGTCGCCGGGCAGCGCCGACGGCAGCACGTCTGCCGGGCTCTCCCACTTCACGAAATAGGGCAGCTGGGGGTCGCTCATCAGGCCCTTGGCGCCGATCTGCTCCCACTTGAGCTCCCGGCCGTCGGGGAAATGGCGCGAACCGGGCACGGCGCCGCGGTCGAGGCGTTCCTCGAAGGGTGCCAGGTCGTCCACCGAGATCACCCAGCCGAGCCAGCCACCGCCCTGCTCGGAGCGGGCCCGCACTGCCTGGCCGTAGACGGCCTTCTCGGCGACGGGATGGTCAAGCACCTCGGCCACCTCGAGGTAGCGGTCCTTGAGCAGGGGCAGGATGTTGTTGCGCGTACCGAACCGAGGATGAAATCCGCCGTCCTTGAACTCTTCGCCCAGGAGCTCGCCCAGGTGTTTGGCGGCGACCTCAAGACCTTCGGGACCGGCGGCGAACGTCAGATGGTCGACATGCATGGCCTCATTGTGTCAAGCCCGGCGCCTGATCGCGAAACCGGGTACCCTCCCGCCGCGTCATCGGCCGTGTCAGCGGCTGTCTTATCGACTGTGTTGCCCGGGCCCGCGCCCGGCATCGTTGCGCGGTGCCCCAGGGGTCCCGACATGGGTGCCGACGAGCGGCCGGGGCGGGGACGTCGCAGTGCTCCCCGGCAACCCCCCGGCGCGATGTGATCCGGTGGCGATCCGGACGTCGCCGCACACCGGGTTGGATCGGTGTTCTACCGTGGAGGTGTGGTCAGTAAGCCCCTTCCCGACGCGTCCGGAAGCAAGCGTCTGTCCGTTTCCCTGTCCACCTCGAGCTGTTACCCCGAGCACACCGCGGAGGCATTCGACATTGCCGCGGAAGCCGGGTACGACGGCGTCGAGGTGATGGTGGGCCTCGACGCGGCCAGTGCCGATGTGCCGTACCTGGCGCGTCTGGCCGCCCAATCGGGCATGCCCGTGGTGTCGGTGCACGCACCCTGCCTGTTGCTCACCCAGAACGTGTGGGGCCCCGATCCGTGGGACAAGGTGCGCCACTCCTGCGAGGCCGCCCTGGCGCTCGGCTCCGATGTGGTGGTGCTGCACCCGCCGCTGCGCTGGCAGCGTGAATACGCCGCCGGGTTCGTGGCCGGGGTGCGCGACATCTCGGAGCACACCGGAGTCACCATCGCGGTGGAGAACATGTACCCATGGCGCACCCCCGGGCGTGCCTTCCAGGCCTATCTGCCCAGCTGGGATCCCACCGACCTCGACTATGACGCGCTCACCCTGGACGTCTCGCATGCGGCCACCTCGCAGTTGGACGCCCTTGAGCTCGCCAGGACGTGGGGTCCGCGGCTGCGCCACGTGCACCTGACCGACGGCGTCGGCCTGCGCCGCGACGAGCACCTGTTCCCCGGCGAGGGCACCCAGAACGTGTGGGGCCTGCTGCAATACCTCAATGACAGCCCCTTCGACGGCCGCATCGTGCTCGAGGTGAACACCCGCAAGGCCGACAACCACGCCGAACGGGTGCGTGAGCTGCGCGAGGTGGCCGACAACACCCGCCTGCACCTGGGCCAGCTCGACGCGGCCCGTCCCGGCGCCTCCCCGACGTCCTGAGATGGCGGCCCCACCACCGCCATCCCTGCCGACGCGGGGGCCAGTGTCGGCTGATGGGTCGCTGTCGGCCCCCATGCCATTGTCGGGCGAGTCCGCACCATTGTTGGGTGACGGCGCCCGTCCGGCCCGCCGGCGCGTCCGGCTCGGCCTGGAGACCTTCGGCCTGCTGTCGCTGTGCCTGGGCAAGTCGGCCGTCTACTCGGTGTTGTCCCTTGTGACCAGCCTCACCGTGGGCCCGAAGCTCAACGAGCAGACCACCACCATCAACGGCGCCGTCACCCCCGATCGGCCCTGGCTCGACGTGGCCTACAAGCTTGCCGACGACTTCTTCCTCATCGTGCCGGTGGTGTTGGCGATCTACCTGCTGGCGTCGGTGCGCCGGCCCGGCCCGTCGGTGTGGCGGGCGATCGGGCTGGACGGCCTGCGGGTGCGCCGCGACGTGCTGGTGGGCGTCGGCGCCACCGCCGCAGTCGGGATCCCAGGCCTCGGCTGCTATCTGCTCGGCCGCGAACTCGGTCTCAACACCACCATCAACACCGCCGGATCGGGGGCCTCGCTGGCCGCCATCGCCTTCTACGTGGTGGCCGCGGCAGCCAATGCCGGGCTCGAAGAGATCGTGATGATCGGCTACCTGATCACCCGGTGGCGCCAGGCCGGCTGGAACGCCTGGGCGGCGATCGTCACCTCGGCGCTGATCCGGGGCAGCTATCACCTCTACCAGGGCTTCGCCGGCTTCATCGGCAATGTGGTGATGGGCCTGGCCTTCGGCTGGTACTGGCAGCGCACCAGGCGCCTGTGGCCGCTCATCGTGGCGCACACCCTGCTCGATGTGTTCAGCTTCGTGGGCTATGCCCTGCTGAAGAACGTGTGGACCTGGTTGTAATGACCGCGGTGTGGTGACTGCGGCGTTGTAGCGACTGCCAGGTTGTGGTGACCACGACGTCCTCCCATGTCACATCGGGAGCACAATCGAAGGGGACAGCACACGCGTGGGCGTGCTCGACGCAGGGCCCGCGCGGGATGTGATCGGGGGAGGGAACACGATGCGGGCTGAACGGGTGCAGGCCTTCAGCGATGGCGTCTTCGCCATCCTGCTGACCATCCTCGTCCTGGAGTTCGTCGTCCCCGACTACCAGGAGGGTCATCTCTTCGAGGCGATCCTGGGGCAATGGCCGATCATGTTCGCCTATGTGCTGACGTTCACCTATATGGGCGTGGTGTGGCTGTTCCACCACGACCTGTTCGCCTCGGTGAAGACCACCTCGATCTGGCTCAACATCCTCAACCTGGTGCTGATCTTCGTCTGCTCGTTGCTCAACTACGCCACCTCGCTGCTGTCCACCGCCATCGCCACCGGAAATGGCACCGATATGGCCGCGGCCTTCGGTATCTACGACGTGAATGCCATGGCGATCTCGGCGGCGTTCATGGTGCTGTACTTCTACCTGCACCGCCACCCGAAGCTGTATTCCTCGCCGGTCTTCGACGGCTATTTCGGCTGGATGTCGCGCAGCGCCGGAATCTCGGTGCTGATCTACGCCCTGGCACTGGCCGCGAACTTCTGGAGCATCCAACTCGGGGCCGCGCTACTGATCGGTGGCGTGATCTTCCACGCGCTGGCCTACGCGGGCTCGGCGCACAGCTATCGGCGCAGCCGGCGCAAGGTGCTGCGGGAGGCCCGGCGGCAGGCCCTGAAGGACGCCCCCGGCCCCGAATCCGAACCCGGACCGCAATCCGGTCCGCCGGCCTGACCCTCGTCAGCGGGAGCCCCGCCCGGCTGCGGAGCCACCGATCAGGCGAGACACCGCGACCCGTTTAGGGGCTCTTCACGATCGAGGGTGTAGTCGCCTGAGCGTGTCGGTGGTCTGGTAG
>OLOA01003483.1_pt1 | contig 12835 bp, 8 predicted proteins | sample 1672201 | NCBI WGS metagenome assembly OLOA01 (sample SAMEA3136658, study PRJEB25190) | human gut metagenome
ATGACAGACTATACCTTAGCGTAAAAATCAAAAGATGTTTTGAGCGAAGCTAATGATAGGACTTTTACATTTTGACACAACCACTTGAAAATCAATAAGTGACAATGGAATATAGTCCATTATCTTTAGAAAAGGATAGTATTCTGAATACCTATTAAGAACTGTTTTTTTATGATTTAACAGTAAATAGAGGATGTCAGAAAGCTAAGATAGGACGTATCGATGCATGTTTATTGCTACCTGTTTTATCTCTCTCCAGCACCTTCACCTGTCCATTTGTTTTCAATTCTATTGCCCATGTTTTTGCATTACTAACTTCTGTTATAGACCACCAACGGTCTGTATAATTTGATGAAGACGAATTCGTTGGATCTTCAGGAAACTCTTGTAAAAATTCACCACCTGCCGCAACTAACTTATTTCGTAGATTTAGCAAGGTAGCTGACTTATTAGTCGTATTAGCACTGTTATTCGCAAAATCACTAGCACTCAATGAATAGGTTCCTTCACCGTTGCTTGTTACCGCAAAAGCATTAAATACTTCAATCAATTCACCTATACTCGGCATATACCATCCTGTAGAACTGATAGGAGCTACATACTTCGTATTAATTTCCTTACCAAAATTCAGTACTTTCTGAACTGCATCTACTGAAGAAGCAAAAGCCGTAGTTTTTGCATAACCATCAAGTCTTCCCGAAAAAGAAGCATAACTTTCTTCTGTATTAGAAGCTGAAGTTATTACATCGTCACCGGCTGTATGAGTGCCCCAATAATTGTAATAACTGCTTGTACTAGCTCCACTTGTTGCCGGCTCACCATCTGCATGATAATTTACCAAAGCCAATACCTTTCCATGAGTGTAGGTCTTTGACCCCTCTATTCCATTATTTACAGATACATTGTTAGTTGCAAAAATTATTCCCACGCAACCATTAGTAATAATCTTATCATTAGTACCCGGATAGATACTTCCATCTGCATAATAATAATCACCTACCGCAATATCACGTTTAGTATAAGAACTCACAGCATTCGTTGCATTGATTGTGTACTTCATATATTTACCAACCGGCAGATTCACGGTCTTATCGTTCAGTGTAATAGGTGTTGCATATTCTAACTCTCCTGATAAAGTATATTGAGTGTCCGGTTTTACAAGAAAGCGGAACAGATTATAGGCCTTAGCATTAGCATCACCCGCCTCTCCGCTTGTTTGTAAGGAAAGAGGGTACAATTTAATCTCATTCACAGGTTCAGAGCCATTCAAAGTAAAAGTTTTAGAAAAGGGCTCTGCATAGGTAAAATTCTTGGTTACATCCAAATATGCTTTTACAGGTACTGCAATCTCTATTAGCGCAAAGCGGTGTTTAAAATTGAAAGAAAGCGACTTGTCGTTTGAGCCCTCTATATCTGCCGGTTCTGCCGATGCCATCATCAAGTCAAGAGAAGGATAAGCAATGGACTGGTCATTTCCTGCCGCATCCAGTTTTTCGGTAAAGTAGGTTTCTATTTTAGCCTGTAAATCTTCTATACCGGTTGCATCGGTAATGTTCAGTTTGTCATCATAAGGAGAATAAGCTACATATGCAGTATTCTTATAATAATAAATTTTATTCTCATTGCCTGTCCATCCTGATTCTGCATTCAGGTATTCCAGTGGCATATTTTGGTACATCAATTTATTGTCCGTAGAACGAATGGCAAAAACACCAATCTCATCTCCTGCCTCAAAAGCGGTATTTGCACCGTCATTGGCTATACGGGTATCTGTTGCATCGGATGATACAAAATCTGAAGCTGTTGCATGGATAGTGAGTTGTCCTTCATTTTCCACCGGTGTCACATCCAATTCATCGTTTTGGCTGCAACCAGCTACAAAAGCTGCCGCCAACATCATTGCTGATAATTTGAAAATGTTTTTCATATTCATATTCTTTAATTGTTATTATTATTCCATTCAAATTTCGGTTGATTGTACTTTATCAGAGCCTTCCCATGATTCTGCACCGGAATCCCACGAGCCGCTGTCATCAGGAGTATTCGGCTTATTCTCAATTGCGCTGCCGTCTATCGTATCTTTTCCTTCACTATCCCATGAATTATCGGTATCTGTGTTCGGCTTATTCTCTATGGTACTACCATCTATACTGTCAGCACCTTCACTATTCCAAGAGTTATCGGCATCTGTATCCGGTTTGTTCTCTATGGTGTTGCCGTCCAAAGTATCTTCACTCATATCCCAAGAAGACAAATCTTTGAAAGTCACCTTGATTCCGTCCTCTGACACCTCAAGTTCCACACCTTTTGCAACGCCTTGTCCCAAAGACATATCTTCTTCGAGCGTGTACGTATAAGAACGTTCATCCGGCAAGGTTATTTCCATAAATTCCGTTCCGGCAGGAATGGTTTGGGGCACAATCAAAGCCTTGCCTTTACTACCGGTACGTACGGTTGTCCCCTCTTCCACATTCTGCAGATTGAGGTATTTAACCGTAACATTGTTATAACTGACACTGGGCAGAGTGGACTTCAAATCACATACCATTTGTGTATTACGGTGACGGAAAGAAATAATGGAAGTTGAGAAAGGCACGTTCAACGTCACCACTTCCAAATGATCGCTTTCCCAATACCCACTGCCGCTTTGGTCGGCTTTCACAACAGGAATCTCCGGTTTAATGCCTTCATTATAGGGATACCAAGCATTTACGGTCAGTTCTGTTTTATCACCCCAGTAGAAAGGGTCTTGAGAAGTCAGGTTTCCCTGTTCGTCTACGGTATAGGGTTTTACCACGCCGTCTATCTCTACCGCTACGGTACGGTCGGCAAGCCCTGCCCAGTTATCATTGGTCGTCAAGCGGGTGCTTGCGCCCGAGGTCTGCATCGGTACGAATCCGGCAGTGAATTTCACTTCCGCCCCGCCGGTGTCCTGAGACTCATCGTCATCTCCACAAGAAGCCAAGAAGAAAGCCAAAGTTGCTGCCAGTAAAAATTTACCTTTTATCATACTATTCGATTTAAATATTCTTGTTAACATCAGAGTATCATTATGTTTTGAAATAAGATACGGATGAGCGGAACACACCGCTCAAAACCGTATTTACTTTTTTTGCCATGCCTGCCACCGGCTGGCGCAGATTGCATTTACTCGTAGTAGAACATGAGTGTACTGTAACCAAGCTGGTCGAGTGCACCGCCACTACCGCCGTATTGTTCCGGCCCGGCATCCGGGCGGAGACGCGATGCAAACTCATTGCAATATTTGGCAGGCATACCTACTTTCTTGCAGTGGCCGTACCATAGGTCCCAGATAGGACGTTTACCGCCGCGACCTGTTTCAGCACCGTTGTTGCGAAGTTCCACTGCCGAAGGTTCGTCCATCTGTTCGTCACAGTAGAAATAAGAAGTATACGGGAAACCTGTGCGCGTGTAACTGAACCAATCGTTATTGCCACCCGGCACTTGGTCGATGTACTCCGGTTTAAAGACGTTGTATTTGGCAACATATTCAGCCATTGCCACTACACGGCCGTTATCATAAGCGAAAAGGTCTTCACCAATGTTATAAGCCATTTTGCAGAAATACCCCATTAAAGCACAACACAACATGGCATGTCCCTGGTCGCGACCGGACTCCTGACACTGCCCCAGCTTCTCGCCCGAACCATCCGGATCGTCATACAGGTGCAGTACGGCAGTATTTACATTGCCCGGACCGATGCCATTCTTGAAATATTGGATTACTTCGTTTATCATCTCCTGATTATCGCCCAAGATACCGATAGACAACAAAGCGGTCATCTGCGCCAAGTCCCAGTTGAGCCAATAGTGGTCGGTCGTACCGTTGTGGCGGGTAAGGAAATCATCTGCCATGGCATAAAATGTATTCTCCATCCAAGCTACGAAAGCTTTGAATTCGTCCGTATCTCCCCAAGCATTATAATCCCTCAGAAGTTCGGCGGCATTAGCGAGTTGATAAGCCTGGATGGCTATCAGGTATTCATTCGGGTCAATCAAACTACCGCTTTCACGATAAATGCCTTTACAGTTTTTAGCCCAAGTATTCAAAATGGCTTTGGCGGCATCTGCATATTCTTCCTTGTCGGAAAGTTTCCAACGCAATGCCATTTGATAAGCGGCTGCGGCATCATTAGCCAGCTTTGTATAATTCGCATAATCAGGATGCTTGCTTGCCCAATTAGCTTGGTCCAGACGTTTCAGCCATTCCACCGGTTCTGCCTGATAGGTCAAGTTGGTAAACTTGCTGCTCTCCAATGAAGCATAAGCATCTGCCCACGGTTGTGCGGAAGTGGCAAGTTTTTCCCTGACATACGTAAAGTCGGCTTCCGAATGCAACATACACGGATGATTCAAGGTGAATTCTATCTTCTCCGGCGCTTCCCATTCATCAAAGTTAATGGGAGTGCCGTCTTCTATCTCCGTACACGAACAGAACCCCAATGTGGCGGTAACTGCCAATGTGTAAATAAAGTTGGTCTTCATATCTTTTGTCTTTTTATTCTATATGGTTATTGCTTATTTATTCGCGGTAATTTGGTCTTCGGCAAACTGCACGGCTTCTTCCTCGGACGCGAAAGTACGTATCCAATACATTTCGTACCGGCCGGAAGGAAGTTCAGCGGATGTCATATCAGCTATCTTAATTTGGAAAGTAGTGAAGGTCACCTCGCCTTCCGCAAACTTATTAAGCGATTTCACATTGTAAATCAATAATTTGGTTCCGTCCGAAAGAGTCTTTCCTTTGTTCAGCTTGCTTTCTCCCTTCGTACCGTTGCTTGCCACCAAGTCCAGCGTATATCCCTGCTTACTTATGTCCGGAAGATTGGTGTGAAGGGCAATGACCGGATAGTTGGCAATATCCATGACAACTTTCGTGCCTTTAGTGTCCAAGGTCAAGTCCGCACGCAACGCACCGGATGACTGGAGTGCGGTAGTTACTATCATACGGTCTTCCGTTATCTCGCTACTTGCGCCTTTGGTGCCCATGCCCCAGCCTTCGAAGCTGCAAGCGGCATCCCATACCCACCAGCCGGTGGCGACTTTCACTGTTGTCGAGGCTTTATTACCCGTAGAACGGCAAGTACCCGTAACAGTCGCCTCGCCAAAGCCCACTGCGGTAACCATTCCATTCTTCACCGTAACCACGCCCTCATCACTCGACTCCCAGTTCACCGAATTGGCAACGGCTGTTTCCGGCACAAATGTGCACTTCAGTTTAGCCGTCTGATAGATATGCAGAACCGGCAACTCTTCAGTTATGGCAATATCTTCGGCGTCCACTATTTCATTTACCGCCAGCGGGAACTCACCCCGGTAATTGCTTCCGTCGTGCGTATAGGCATATATGACTACACTTCCCGGTGCAATGGCAGTGACAGTTCCATTCTCCGTGACGGTGGCAACGCTTTCGTCACTGCTCTCCCATGTAAGATAGGAATAAGTGTGGTTCTCCGGCAAAAGCGTATAAGCCAGTTCCTGTTCATCGCCCGGATAAAGGGCTGTAAGCGGGTTGCCCTCATCATCCTTATTCGTAAACTGAATATCGGTCACTTCAATAATTTCGGGTATCACACTTACGGCAATCGCTTTCTCCGTAACATTGGAAACACCAAAACCTATAATCGGCTTCACCGTAATGACAGCCTCTCCCTCGGCAAGCGCCGTAACAGTACCATTCTGAGAAACAGCGGCCACCTTCTCATTGGAGGAGCTCCACAGAACTTCCTTGTTGGCTGCACTTTCCGGCACAACGTTGTAAACAATCGTAGTGTCCATGCCCACAGCCAAAGGCAATTTAGCGGTCACTTTCAGTTCTATGGAATTGATAAGTTGTTGCTCGGGCATTCCCGTTGTAAACTCTTGTTCCTTATCGCAGGAGGCCAAAAGGAAACATCCCGTTAATGCGCTCGCAAACAAGAATTGATTCATATATATCTTTTTCATAATACTCTTCTTTTTTATAAGTTCGCTACTTATTTATCCCAACCCGGATTTTGTTTCAGATTCGGATTCAACTGCAACTGGTCTTTCGGTAAGGGGAACAAATAGTGCTTCTCCTGCCACTGGCGACCTGTCTCCATCACAATTACCCCTTCGCTGTTGCGGGAATAAGGACACGCAGCCCATTTAGTCTCAAACTCCGTTCCTGCCCACTTCACGCCAAGTATATCTTGCGGCATCTCCGTTTCCGCCGTCTTCCAACGTTTCAAATCATCCAAGCGGAAACCTTCATGGAACAATTCGACAGTACGTTCGCGGCGGATTTCTTCACGCATACTCAACCCGTTATCATTCACGAGTTTGTTTGTCAGCCCCGGCATATTGGGATTGACACGAGTACGCACAAGATTCAAAGAGAGATTCAAATCTGCATCCTCAATCTTTCCATCGCGTTCGTAAACAGCCTCAGCATAGTTCAGCAAAACTTCGGCATAACGGATAATCGGGTAATCATAACCTTCAAAATTATCTTTTACTTCGCGTTCGGAAGCCCACTTCTGGTTATGGTAACCGGTTCCGCTTCTTGGAATAAAATCCGTATGCACAGCATGGTTTTGGTCGGAAGCATCATTCCACGTCAAGCGGCATCCCTTACTACTGTTGTCCCAGAAAGTATCTCCCGGCTTGGCAAGCGTATAACGCATACGGTTGTCACGATTTTCCCATTCGGAAGCAAGCGTGGCATAACCTTTAAATTGAGGATTCGTTCCATTATTATAAGTTACGGGAAGTCCGTTCTGACAAAGATACATATTGGCAAACTTGCGGCTCACCCATACCATGTTAATCAGATTGGTCTTTGTAATGTTCTTGCCGATAGGAGCCAAAGATTCATCATGACGGCGTGCAAAGATATATTCTTTGTTGGCGCTCTTCTGTATGCCTGCCGGATTAGACTTGGCATCCTCCAGAATAAACATATACTTCTGTGCCTTTTCTTTCAGCGCATCCGGTTTGAACAGACTGAATGCCTTACTGTCTATAACTTGTTTAGCTGCTTTGGCAGCAATATCCAGCAATTCACATCCCCGTTCTTCATTTCCGCGGAACTTCTGCCAAGTTCCTTCATAAAGAGCTACACGTGAGAGAAACGCCCAACAGCCTTCACGACTGATACGTCCTGCATCGTTGGTAGTCAATTCGGAAAAACGCGGCAGCATGGGAGCCGCTGTTTCAAGATCCTCTATCATAAAATCGACTACTTCACTACGGTCATTTTGGGCAACTTTCAACTCCGGTGAAGTTACATCCAAAGGTTGGGTTATGATGATGGCATCTCCATAGAATTGCAACAAGTCGAAATAGGAATAAGCACGAAAGAAATAAGCCTCACCTACATACTGTGCAATATCCGCAGGAGCGGAATATTTCGCCGCATTCTGCAATAGCAGGTTGGTACGACGGATATGCGCATAGCATGAACCGTAATTGCCGTCGGACTCCTGTACGGAGTTTGAACCGTTGCTGAATCGATTGCGATCGTCGCGGCTTGTAAAGAGGTCGGAGTTATAATCCGAATGCAACGGTTTCGTAGAGTTGTTGTCCAATGAACTGAAATCGCGTGTCCAACCGTAAAATTGATTGGCAAACAACTGGAACTCGGAAGGAGAGCTCCATAAATTGGATTCGGCCAACTGGTCTTTCGGATCTAAATCGAGACAGGACTGGGACAGGATTCCCATTGCCGCTACTGCCAAAATAGTTTTAATCTTATGTAATTTCATAATAATCTGTTTTTAGAAAGTTAAGTTTAAGCCGAACGTCACACTGCGGGTAAATGGATAACGGCCGTATGCAGTCACAGTACGCGAAGCTTCCGGGTCCCAGCCGTCACGAATCTTACTGGTTTCCCATAAATCGGCTCCCGTTACATAAACACGTGCATAAGTCAGGAATTTAGTTTTCTCCAGCCATTTGGTCGGGAAAGTATATCCTAAAGATATATTCTTCAAACGCAAGTAGTTACCATTCTCTACCGACCAAGAAGAACAACGGTAGTTATAAGTATTTATCTGATCAACATTAGTATAAGTAGGGTAATAAGCCCCCGGATTTTCCGGCGACCATACATCACCTACCGAAAAGTTCGGAGAATTCAAATGAGGCTTCATCACAGGAATACGCCATGCATCATTACTCTTATTGGAGCTGCCCGTACGCCAAATGGAACGCATACCCACACCTTGAAATACAACAGAGAAATCAAAGCCTTTCCATTCCAATCCGCCATTGAAGGAGAAAGAGATTTTCGGGTCGTCCGTCCCTAAAAAGACGTAATCCTCTTCAGTCAGCTTGCCGTCGCCATTCACATCCTCATACATATTGTCGCCTAAACGAAGGTTAGTTGGCATATCAATCGTATTATTGCCGGTATAACGGTAAAGGTATTTCTCCAATTGTTCGTCATTCTGTATTTTACCTACATACTTCAAACCGAATACGGAATTCAACGGATATCCTTCGCGGTCGGAACGTACTCCATCGGTAATCGTTACGCCTCCGCCATTGTCAGTAAGTTTGTTCGTAGTATAAGTGAATGTTCCACCGATGCTATAACCCACTTCACCTATTTTATCCGACCAATTGAGGTTTCCTTCAAAACCGTTTGCCTTAAAGCCACCCACATTGGCGGTAGGCGCCTTGTCCCCCAACGTTGCAGGGTAAGACACATCAATCAACATATTCTCACAGACTTTCCAGAAGAGTTCCGCCGTACCTTTCAACCGATTACCGAACAAACCGAAATCAAGGCCGACATTATAATTCTGAATAGTTTCCCATTCACGGTCCATACTCAGCAACTTGCCGTTCGTATCAATATATGAAATCTTTTCACCACCAATCAAAGCGCCCTTGTTCTGGTTGAAGTTATAAAGCTGAATACCATCATAACGGTCGATTCCTCCCTGATTACCCACCGTACCATAAGATACACGCAACTTCAAATCATCAAAGATATTCAAATTCTTAATGAGAGTTTCTTCGCTCAAACGCCAGCCGGCCGATACACCCCAGAAAAACGCCCAACGATTTTCGGGTTGGAACTTGGAAGAACCGTCATAACGGAAGTTGCCTTCCAACAAATATTTGGAAAGATAATCGTAGTTGACACGGGCAAAATAAGAGAGCAGTGCTTCCTGCCATTTCTCCGGTCCTTTATTGTTGTCATTTACCAAAGTCACTTCTCCGATACCATTGATAATATCTAATGAAGGCAAAATGTTTTTAGCTTTGGTAGTGGTATAATCATACTCCTTAAAGCTGTACTGCGTACCCAACATCACTGCAACATCATGCTTGTCTGCCAAAGTTTGGCTCCAATTGGCATAGGCATTAATAGTATAGAGGTCTGTTTGGCTGTTACTCTTAATATAATTACTTTCTTCCTGTTGAGGATTAGTCATTACTTTTTTAGTTCCGGCATAGTTATACCAGTCAATAGAGGTTCTCTGTATGTCTCGCGTAGCATTATTGGTATTATAGCCAAAGGTGGCCACTGCATTAAAATGTTCGTTGAAGGTATATTTGAACATCTCACTGATGTTGACGCCTGTAACCCTCAGCTTATTGTCGCCACCTAATTCACAATACCAGTTGGGAGCTCCCCATGTACCCCAAGCATAAGGCTTTCCATCCGTAGTAGACGAAGGGAAACCGGGCTGCTGGGTAGAAGCCGTCAATGCCGAACCAACCTGAGTAGGCGCTACCTGAGCTTGGCGGAAGAATGAAAGGACAGACTCTATATCAAACTTATCCGTCACATGGAATGTATTGTTCAGGCGTAAGTTATAGCGTTGGTTATTATTATTACCCCACTTCAAATTACTGTCATCGTACATATAGCGACCGGACAAGCGATAAGTAGTCTTCTCACCGCCACCCGACACACTCAGTTCGTGAGACGTGGACATTGCTGTTCCCCACAGGATATTCTGCCAGTCCGTATCGAAAAATACAAAGTCCGCAACATCAGTAAAGGCATTATTAAACGGGTTCTGTGTATTATCCAAATCAATATAGTATCCCTTATTCGCCTGAGCCAAAGCTGCGTACTGCAACCAAGTGTCATCGGCAGGCTTATAACCGTCATTCAGACGGGCTTGAGTAACGGCATTACACCATTGATCCAGATTCATCAATTCCGGTTGGAGTCCGACAAACTTTGCAGTTACCGAACCGCCATACTCTACTTTTGCTTTACCTGCCTTTGCCTTCTTGGTTTGAATAAGGATTACGCCACCGGCTGCCTTACTACCATAAATGGCGGCAGAAGCATCTTTCAAGAAGTTAATAGACTCGATATCCGCCGGATTCAACTGGCTGAATGACTCCGATTCCACTCCGTCTATAATCACCAACGGATCAGAATTATTCTTGGAAAATGAACCGCGCAACTTCATGTTCCAACTTTCATCACCCGGTGCTGCCGAAGTACGGGTAATTACCACACCGGGCACCTGACCTTGCAATGCTTGCGCAGGACTGGAAAGCGCCCCCTTATCTTTCAGCATCTTATCATCAACCACTGTTACAGCACCCGTCAGCGTCTCTTTCTTCTGAGACCCGTAACCCACAACCACCACTTCTGCCAATACTTCAGAATCTTCACGCATCACTATTTTCTGAAAAGCTTTGGTGTCCGATGCCGGGATTTCTACTGTTTTATAACCTATATAAGAGATAACTACAACAGCATTGGGAGAAGATACATTAAGAGTAAAGTTACCGTCAATATCCGTTATCACCCCATTCGTGGTACCTTTTTCAAGTACACTTGCACCAATCACGGACTCACCTGCTGCGTCAACAACCAGTCCTTTCACCGTTCCCGACTGCATAACGGACTGCATTTCTAAAGTCCCGGCAAATACCGGTAATGAAACCCCGGGCAGCAAAGCCGCAGCCAACATGACTGAAAAGAAAAGCTTTCTCGATGAAGATTTCAAGAAATCATTTTTCATACATCTATAATTTAAAATTAACATTCTCGTTGATATACTATATTCTATTAGATACATTGCCTGATATATTCGCGGATCTCATGACGTCCGATACGCAGATGATTTTCCACCGTACGGTGCGAAAGATTCAACTCGGAAGATATATCCGCTATCGACTTGTCTTCAAAACGGCTCATCGTATAAATCTTTCTGCGTTGAGCGGGAAGAACGCTAAGTTTGCGTTGCTCCAAAGCTGCCAAATCATTAGAGATAACCCGACTTTCCGTATCACTTGTACAAGTTTCTGCATGATCATACATATAAGAAGATATTTCCTGTTTCTTATAATAACGGCGCAAATAGTCATTTACCAAATTGCGTGAAATGGTATAAATAAAAAACTTTACTGTATCGGGACGAAGCATTTGCTTGTACTCCATTAATCGCAGGAACACATCTTGTGATAAATCTTCAGCTTCTTCTTGGCTATTTACCTTATTCAATATATACAGGTAAACTTGGCGATGATAGCCTACATAAGAGTCAGCTATTAATTGAGAAGTTGTCAGTGTACTGTTTTCCATATCTCAGATTTTTGGGTTTACGTTTGTTTTACGAAAGCAAAGATATAGATACATAAACAGATAACAACATTCTACTGTGGTTAATAAATCTCGCTTAATCCTATTAGACTAAAGAGCGCATAAAATACAATAAAACAGATATTTAAGAATTTGAGACTCCCAGTATCAACTAATAATTTGAGACTCTGAAGCCCATTTTAGCCGTTACTCGTTTGTTTTTCCAATGCTGCGAATATATTCATTGGGTGTAATGCCCGTAGCTTTTTTGAAGTAACGGAAGAAAGAAGCACGGGAGCTAAAACCGCAAAGTTCGGCCAGCGCACTAAGAGTATATTTGGAATATTCCTCTCTCTCAATCAGATGTTTGAATTCGGCAATACGATAATCATTGATGTAATCATAATAATTACGGTTCAGATGCTGATTGAAAAGATAAGACAAAGTATGTGCGGATGTACCTATCATAGCCGCTAAATCGGCAATCTTCAAATCCGGATTTGTATAAGCCTTCTCACCATGCATCACATTTTCCAGCTTCTCGGTGAGACGCTCGCATTCTTCAAGGCTAATTTTGTTGGTCTTATATTTTTCTTCCGTAACAACCGCTTTTGGTTCCACCTCGGCAATGAGCACAGGCGCAACAGTTTTCTTAGACTTCTCTTTCCTCTTATAGAAATAAAAGAGACCCGAGAACAATAGGATAACCAAGATGGCTATTCCTGCAATCCAAGCCATAACCGGATAGTCTATATGTACCACCATACTGATTTCCGAGCCTGCCACACCAACACGACGCACTTTAAAGCAATAATCTCCGGACGCCAAGTCGTAATAAGTTATGTCCGACCGTCCCATAAGCATCTGCCACTCCTCTTCTTTGCCCTCCAACTTGCATTCATAAGACATATAACTGGGATCGGTAAAATTCAGGGCAGAGAAACAAATAGTCAGGTTGTTTTGCGAACTTTCCAACTCAACCCGCAACTTTTCTTTATTCAAAGAAGGTGCAACCGGATGTTTGCCATTAACAAAAACATCCGTAATCATTAAAGGGCGATTGTGCTGCAGAAGTTTACTCTCGTCTTGAGGATTCATGTAAATCAGCCCTTTTGAATTTCCCATCCAGATGCGTCCTTGTTCATCCTTAACCGGCAGACAAAATATAAAAATAGGACTGGGAATACCGTCTATGAAATGGTAAAGAATAAAAGTGTCTTTCTTATCATACCGATAAAGTCCGTTGCTGAGTAATATTTACCTGGATGATCTTGACAAATATATGGAAGA
>OLOA01003485.1_pt1 | contig 12831 bp, 7 predicted proteins | sample 1672201 | NCBI WGS metagenome assembly OLOA01 (sample SAMEA3136658, study PRJEB25190) | human gut metagenome
AAATATTGAAATATACATTATATTTATTTTCTTGTCTATATTTTTCTCATTTTCTAATTTTTGTATATAATTTTCATTATTTAAATAACCATATTTTTTTAGTATATTGGTTTTGCTATTTTTAGTATTTCTTAATATATTTAATATCTCTTCTTCACCTACATCTGGATATTTTTCTATTACTGTATCAACTATATTCGATATTGCTGAATTTACTATATATTCATATTTTTCATTCTGCTTTTCTGAAATATAACAATATCCCAATATTGCAACAATTACTAAACATGCTCCGCATATTGCAATTTTAACTTTTTCCATTTATTCTCACTCCCTGCTTACTTTTCAACTCTGTACCCAATTCCTTTAATAGTTTTAATTACATCATTTTCTCCGAGTTTTGCTCTTATTCTTTTTACATAAACAGTAAGCGTATTATCGTTTACAAAGTTTCCTGCCACATCCCAGATTTTATCTAAAATATTCTCTCTTGTTACAGTCTTTCCCATATTAGAGAACAACAGTACTAAAATTTTGTATTCGAGCGCTGTAAACACAATTTCTTCCTGTCCTACATATACTCTGGATGCATCTAAATCTATTATTACATTTCCTGCCTGTAGTTTATTGCTTTCTTCTTTTTCATATCTTTTTAAAATATTATTTATTCTTGATATTAACTCTCGTGGTCTAAAAGGTTTTACGACATAATCGTCTGCTCCTAAATCAAACCCATTTACAACATCTTGTTCTTCGTCTTTTGCTGTTAAAAATAATATAGGAGTCGTCATATTTTTCTTAATATCTCTGCACAATTCAAAACCACTTCCATCTGGAAGCATTACATCTAATATTATTAGGTTAAACTCACTTTTGACAAGCTTGTCCTTAGCAGTCTTTACATCACTTGCAAGTTCTACTACAAATTTTTCTTGCTCTAATGAATATTTTAGCCCTTTCTGAATAGCCTCATTGTCTTCTACCAATAAAATTTTTTTCATTCATTTCCCCTTTTATAAATTTTAAGAAATAACTTATATTAAAATATAAATTATTTCTCTACTATTAATAATACGTATTTCTATTATATTTGCTCATTTGCAGATAATTTGCATATATTCCTGTTGTTGATATTGTGATAAATTTTATTGCATATATGTCACAATAAACTAAACTATCATTTTCAAATGAACGAAGCAAAATATAGCTTGCTCCAACATCTTCTAGTACACCAATTCTATCAACTAAATTATTTGTTCCAATTAAAAATTCAACACGCATCAATTTTCCTATTTGTTCACGTAAAAATGCCGGTGTATATATTGGATTTTTCAAGGTTTCTGGCCAATTATCTTGCTGGTTTGGATTTAGCAACTGTCTATTTTCTATTTTTTTATTCTCCATTTACCATTCCTCCATCAAGGTACTTTTGTCAGTTGAAAAAAATTGAATCCACATAATCTTTCAACAATACCTCTTTTTAAGTGTTATTATATAGAGGTGTTGGCTTGTAAAAGCAATGTTTGCCTAGCCTTGTATGCAAACTTCCTGAACCATTTGCTGGGAAAGTGCTTCCACACGTTGGTCTAAATGGATTTAAGTACCACAAACAGTTATCTATCTCATTTAGCCTGTTACCTGATAATGCCCAATCTGCAATGTTATAATGCACATCTGTCGGAGTCATGTTGTATATGTTTTGACTGTTATAGCTTCCACGTATAGTTTCTCTTGCACAGTCAAATTGTCCTTGTTGAAATAATATGTTTCTAATATTTCCCCCCTGCGAAATTCTTGCATATTCGCCGTTTGGGACATTTACTCTATTCATTATAACGCTTGCCACGGCCTTCATTCCATTGTCTCCTTCACCGCCAGCTTCACATTGTATCATTCTTGCAATTAATTCTCTTTCCGAATACGCCATAAGTTTTACACCTCTTTTATATTATATGTGAATGTAAAGCTTATGTTCATTATTTTTCACTTTTCTCTGTTAAAACTTCCGTTTCTTGCATTTGCTTTTTTTCGATTCTTTTCTCTCTAAATGTGCTTATCATAACAATTATCGCACTTATTATAATAAATAAATAGAAATTTGCGCCTCTTGTTAGAAGCATTGCGCTGCTAATTATTGTCTCTGGAAATGCGTTTCTAAATATTCCTAAAAATCCACCCTCGCTTACTCCAACAGCTCCAGGTGATGGAATTCCGGACACTGTAGCATATAGCACTGCTTGCAATGTTAATATTTCAAATATGTTGTATTCTGTTAATCCAAATGCTAAGTAAATCCAATATGGCACACTATAATATGCTATCATTTGTACAACAGTTGTTATCACAGTTTTTAACATTAATATTTTATGCTCTTTTATGTATTTTGCACTTGTTTGATATGATTCTAATTCTTTTTCTAGTTTTTCTTGCTTTTTTTCCACATTTGGAATTCTAAAGAATTTTAGTAATTTCACTGCAAACTTTATTAATCCCTCCGAAAGTTTCTTCGAGAAAATTGCAATTATCAATAACATTAAAGCACTTGAATTCAATATGATTCCAAGTATTAATAAATAAATTAATCCACTTTTTAGTACCTCAAAATGTATTACAGCACTTATAGTTCCTACTGTTATTGTAACTATTTGCAGACTGCAAAGTTGCATTAACAACGCCAAAGTAGAGTGTGCAACAGAAATGTCATCTTTATGCATGTAATATATCTCCATTGGCTGTCCTCCACTAGCAGCAGGAGTTATTGCACTAAAGAAAAATCCAATTAGTGTGTATCTAATATTACTTATAAACTTCGATTTTTCGCCAAGTTCTTTCAAAATTCTCGTAATATTTACAGCTTCTCCCAAAATGTAAATGCTCATCGCAAGCACAGCAAATAAAATATATTGCTTTTTTACCTTGGCAGCAACACTAAATATTTGTGAAACATCTTGGTCTTTCAACACTAATGAAAATGTTAAAATTATAAGTAATATAAATATTGTTAAATTAACTAATATCTTTTTTATTTTGCTTTTCTTCTCTTTTTCCATGTTATCCTCATTTTCTATATTAAATTTATCATTCATTTGTGACTTTTAAGTGACTTTCGCCCAAAAAAGGGCGTCCCTATTGGGCGAAAATTGCTCTTACTTTTGGTAATAAATAATGACTGCCACCTTTTCCTTTTACGTTTTCTACCATGCTTACTACTAGTAATAAGCTCTCATCACTTTCTCCTACGTTGAATGCATTAAACCAGCCTATTTCTGTGCCTTCGGTATCGTCCTTTGATTGTTTTATTTCTGCTGTTCCTGTTTTTCCTGCTATTGTTTTTCCTTCAATTTTTGCTGTATGTGCTGTTCCACTCGGATTTTCTACAACTTGTATTAAGCCGTCTCTTACTTCGTTTGCAGCTTCTTTTGAAAATGCATTTTCCTTGTAGTATTTAGCCGTTTGTGAACTTGCATTCTCTTTATACTCCAAGTATGGCATTATCATGTTGCCTTCATTTACAAATGCTGAGTACATCATTGCCATATGTATTGAGTTTACTAAGACTTCTCCTTGACCATATCCGGAATTTGCAAGTTGTGTTTCGTTTGTAAAGCTTTCACTGTTTGAGTATGAAGACTTGCTTATTGTTTGTGGAAACTCTATTTGTTGTCCAAACCCTATATTTTTTAGTGAATTTATTAGATTTTTGCCTCCTATTTTTAAAGCAGCCTTAGCAAAATATATGTTATCTGAATGTATTAATGCATTTTTCAGATTTGCAGGTCCATTATACGTAGAAAGTGTTGTTATATAGAAATCTCCCCAAGAACTATCGTTCTGCCACTTTGTTCCGCTTCTTCCAAAGTCATCATCTGCTGAAAAAGCACCAGTAGTTAACCCTATTGCGCCAATTATCGGTTTAAACGATGACCCAGGAGCATATGTTGCCAAATATCTATTATATAATAAATTATCTGGGTTTTCCGTTAAATTCTTATAATCTGCCGTTGTCATTCCTAAGCTAAAATCATTAGAATCAAATGATGGGCAACTTGCAAGTGCAAGCACTTCTCCCGTCTTCGGGTTCATAACAACAACAGCACTCTTGTCATCTTTAAACTGTTCATATACAGTCTGTTGTAATTTACTATCTATTGTCAATTTCACATCTTGACCGTCTTTTTGTTCTTGTTTTGCAATAGATGTTTTCTTATTTCCATTTGCATCTTCTATGTAAATTTCTGAACCGTTTACTGCTCTTAAAGTACTCTCGTAAGCACGTTCTAATCCATATTTTCCAATTTTACTACTCGAAGTATACCCATCTTTTGCCTTTTCTTTCAGCTCTTCCGCATTTATTGGTTGGATGTAGCCCACTAATTGAGAGGTTGACACTCCCTGTGGATATATTCTCTCATCTGCATCAATTATTTTTATTCCCTTTATCTCTAGTAATTTATTCTTTAATTCCATTTCATTCTTTCCCACAGTCTTTAACGGAACAAAAGTATCAGCCTTGACATATGATGCCGAAAGCTCGCTATTTATACCATCTGAAGTCATATTTAAAAGTTCAGCAATTTTTGCAATATCTTCTTCCCTATTATCACTCATCTTTCCAGGAACAAGACCTATTTTTGAAGCAACTCCGTTTGTTGCCAAGTATTCTCCATTTCTATCTAAAATACTACCTCTCTTTGCTTCTATGGTCTTTACCCTTACCTTATCTTCGGTATTCAACTTTGGAAAAATCAAGTTAGACGTCCAATCTATTTTATATTCTTTTTCTTCGTTCAATTCAAGAGTTACAGTATTTGTAAAGTCAACATGTCCAGACATTGTATCCATACTATTTTTATATGTAACTTTTGCTAATTTATTTTCATTTTCTATACTCTGTATGTCAACACTAAAATTTTCAGCCTCTATGCCTTCATAAATATTTTTATTTCTCTTAATAAAATCTTCTTCCGAAATATTAGCTTTGCTTTTTGATGACAACAAAGAATACATATCTTCATACTTCTTATCATTAATATATGAAGCAAAAGTCTGCAATACGTCTTCCGGTTTATTTTTAGGTTTATTGTTAAAATATATCGTTATTCCTATTCCCACAGATATCGCTAATATTAGAATAATGCTTATTACAATAATTATAATCTTCTTATTTTTCATTGCTATTTTCTCCCAATCTCTATTTTCCATTACATTATATCATACAAAACTACGAATAGCATCAGTTATATAAAATTTTTCGAAAACCAAAAGACCAGATTAATTACAATCCAGTCTTTTGCTAGTTACAACTTATTAATATTTATAATTTTATATATTATCCTGTCTTATTGTTTCTATTATGTTTTGCTTGTTTATTTTGTTTAGTGAATATTTCATTGTTAGTCCTACTATTATAAATACAAATATTACAGAAATTATTATTGCTTGCCATGGTATTATAAATCCAAAGTCTATCGAATTTGTAAACGATTTGAATATTTCATATGAGCCTAAAAGCCCTATTGGAATTCCTATTAATAGTGATTTTGTTCCATACATTACGCTTTCTAGTCTTATCATTTTGTTAAATTCTTTTGTTGTCATTCCTATTGATTTTAGGTTTGCAAATTCTTTTGAGCGTAGTATCATGTTTGTTGTTATTGTGTTGAATATATTAGTTACACCAATTAGTGTGATTACTGCTATGAATCCATACAAGAATATTGATACGAGTATTATTATCCTTTTTTGTTGATCTGCATACTCAGCTAAATTTGTTATCATTATATCTTCAAAGTCTTCGCCTTCTTTTTTAAGGTCTGTTAGCTTGTTTTCTATTTCTGATGGTTTTTGTGCATCTATGCATAGGTTTCCACTATTTAATTCACTCTTATCTTTAGTAACTACTGGATAATCTTCAGATACAAACAAGTAGCCTCCCTCTGTATAACAACTTTCATATCCCATTGGTCTTTCTGTTGTAATTTTAGATATTTTTATTTGCTTTTGCTCATCATCCATAGTAACTTCCATTGATTCTCCAGCTTTAACATTAAAATAATGCTCAACCTTAGATTTTCCTTGCCCTAGATAATGCATCATGTCGTCTCCAAGTATTGCTATATTTGAATAATCTTTCTCGTTCATTCCAAGGCTTTTTACATATGACTTGAAGTAGTCATTGTTAACCATAACAATTGTCAAACCTAGAGTATTATATTCATATTTTCCAACATTTTCTTGGAAGTCTTCTTCATATATCTGTTTTTTATTTTCTAATTCTTCTTTAGCAAAGTCTGTTCCATATTTGTTTACGTCTATCTCAGCACTAGTCTGGTATGAATAACTGTAGCTATTTATTCCGCTCCATGTCGCAATTTTTTCATATAATGCTTCATTTCCACCATTTACGGCTATGTTATAGCTCAAATCTGTATAATATGAACCTGTCATCATCTGTCCATAAGTTAAAAATGATGAAAGTGCTATGAATATTGATATACTTACAACTAGCGACACTACTGTTGTTCTGTATTTTTTTCTATTTCTTTTTAAGTTTTTGCTTGCAATTACTCCGCCTATTCCAAATAATTTTTTCGTTAATTTTGATGTTTTTATTTTTCTCGTCTTTATCTTTATATCATCTGTTCCACGTATTGCTTCAATTGGTGGAATTTTAGATGCTTTTATTGCAGGAATTAAGCATGATAAAAATATTGTAATGCCAGAGATTACTACTGAAATTAAAATTGCCATTCCTGGTACATTATACACAAATTCTGTACCTTCCATCATGTCTCCAATTAATAAATTTACTATCCATAATAAAATTATTATTGCAACAATTCCTAATAAGATTCCAAGTGGAATTGCAATTATACCAATATATAATCCTTCTAGTAAAACACTTCTTTTTATTTGTTTTTTAGTTGCTCCAACAGATGCTAGCATTCCATATTGTTTTGTTTTTTCAGATACAGAAATACTAAAACTGTTTCTTATTACAAACACACTGCTTACGATTATTATTACTATAATAACACTTGCAATTCCATATAGAACTCCTAAAGTGCTCTCACTAAGAACTCCTTCGAACCTTAATAAATCTGCATTAACTTCTACTTCAATTTCATTCTTAGTTTCCGCTTCTATTGTGTTTTTTATTTGATTCTTTACATTTTCATATTCTTTTGGATTTTTTAGAGTTACATAGAAGTTGGCTGTTTGTAATTTTTTTATTGTAGCATCAGCTGTCACTGATTTTTCATTTTCTTCTGCTGATAAAATTTCATTTGAAGCATTTGTATTTAATTTTGTGCCTATTGATGTTATTTTGTCTGTGCCATCTGCATTTTTCTCATCGTTTGAATATGTAACTGCCGTATAGCCTGGTGCTGTATATGGTTCTACACCCGTATTAGGTCTTTTCATTATTCCAACAACAGTGTATTCTTTTTCCTGTTCATCAACAATTTGCTCCTCATAATCTTCGTTGTCTCCGGCTTTTCCAGTCTCTTGATATATATATTCTTTTGATGAGCTTGCTAAATATGGATTTTTTTGATTAAGCTTACTGCCGTCCATTAGCTCTCTTGTTCCAACATGTAAAGTAATCTTATCTCCCATATTAATCTTAACTCTACCATTATCAATTAAATGTTGTGGAATAACAATCTCATTCTCATTTTGAGCCATTCGACCTTCTATCAATTTATATGCACCTTTTTCGAAAGCATTTTCATTCATAGCAACCACATAAATATATGGTTTATCCTCATTTTGAATACTCTCAAACTTACTGTATCCAAGCTCTTTTGTAGTATAATAACTATCAACCGCATTGTTCTGCGTAATATACTTTTGCTGTTCCTGTGGCACATTCGAAAACGAAATGTGATAATCTCCGTCAGAATTCTTAATAAGATTTACAAACGTCTGCTGTGCACTCGTGACCAATCCTGCAACCGCACAAACCAGCGCAGTAGAAAGCATAATTCCAATAATAGTAACAACAGTACGTTTCTTATTAAGCAATAAATTTTTCTTAGTCAATTTATTTAAAACATTCATTATATATTCTCCATCTTTTCGCCCAATAGGGACGCCCTTTTGGGGGCGAAATTATGCAAATAAGCTCATCTGGTTGCTTTGGCTCATTCCTTCCAAGCATCCTGCTTTTTCTAGCATTTCTATTGTAGATTTGCCGACTTTTGCACGTATTTTCATATCATCTATAGACATGAATTCTCCTTCTTGTCTTGCTTCTTGTATTCCTTGCGCTGCAACTGTTCCGAGTCCTGGTATACTGTTTAATGGTGGACGTATTCCATCAACTTCTACTTTAAATTTTACAGCATCTGACTCGTATAAATCTATTGGTAAGAAGTTTAAACCTCTTTCATACATTTCTAGAACTATCTCTAAAACTCCATATGTGTCTTGGTCTTTCTTTGTTGCTGCTTTTCCAGCAAGTTCTATTTCTTTCATTTTATTCTTTACACGCTCTACCCCGTGGCACATTATCTCACTATCAAATGCATCTGCTCTTATAGAGAAGTATGCAGCATAATATGCTTTTGGAATGTGAACCTTGAACCATGCAATTCTGAAGGCATTTGTAACATATGCAGCAGCATGGGCTTTTGGGAACATGTATTTTATTTTTTTACATGAACCAATGTACCATTCTGGTATGTTGTATTCTCTCATCGTTGCTTCATGGCCTTTCCAGCCCTCTGGGTCTTTTGATGGTTTTCCTTTACGAACAAACTCCATTATTTTGAAGGCTTTTTGTGGTGGTAATCCTTCCTTAATTAGATAAATCATAATATCATCTCTACAACATATAGCATCTTCCAACTTTATAGTGCCTTCTTCGATTAAGCTCTGTGCATTGTTTAACCATACGTCTGTACCATGTGATAGACCTGAAATTCTAATTAATTCATCAAAGGTCTTTGGCCTTGTATCTACAAGCATTCCTCTTACGAATTTTGTTCCAAACTCTGGAACTCCAAAGCTTCCAACTTCACTGTGTATTTGTTCTGGAGTAACTCCTAATGCCTTTGTAGAACTAAATATAGACATTGTTTCCTTGTCATCTAATGGTACTTTTGTTGGGTCTTGTCCAGTAATATCAAATAACATTCTTATCATTGTTGGATCATCATGACCTAGTATATCTAGCTTCAATAGGTTCTGGTCTATTGAGTGGTAGTCGAAGTGAGTAGTTATAATATCTGAGGTTGGGTCGTCTGCTGGGTGTTGAACAGGTGTAAATTCGTAAATTTCTCTTCCCTTTGGAACAACTATAATTCCACCAGGGTGCTGACCCGTTGTTCTTTTTATTCCTGTGCAACCATAAGCAACTCTAATTACTTCCGAATTGTTAATCGGTATTCCTCTTTCTTCGTTATATTTTCTAACATAGCCCATTGCCGTCTTTCCAGCAACAGTACCAACAGTTCCAGCTTTGAAGGTTGTACCTTTTCCGAATATTACTTCTGTGTATCTATGTGCTTTTGCTTGATATTCGCCAGAGAAGTTTAAGTCGATATCTGGTTCCTTGTCTCCATTGAATCCCAAGAAGGTTTCGAACGGAATGTCTAGCCCATCTTTTGCGAGTCTATGCCCGCACTTAGGGCACATCTTATCTGGTAAGTCGAAGCCATTCTTCACACCATAATCGGTAAAGTCTGAATACTTGCAATTTGGACATCTGTAATGTGGTGGAAGTGAATTAACCTCTGTAATACCTGTCATGTTGGCAACAAATGACGAACCAACAGAACCTCTGGAACCAACGATGTATCCATCGGCATTTGATTTCCAAACTAGTTTCTGTGCTATTATGTACATAACGGAGAATCCATTTTTAATTATAGATGTTAGCTCTTTATCTAGCCTCTCCTCAACAATCTGTGGAAGTGGGTCTCCATATAACTCGTGTGCCTTGTTGTAAGCAATATCTTTAATTGTTTTCTCACAATCATTGATGTATGGAGGGCATTTTTCTGGCGATATTGGGCTGATTTGCTCACACATATCCGCTATTTTATTAGTATTTGTAACAACAACCTCATATGCTTTTTCTTCTCCTAAATAACTGAATTCTTCTAACATTTCTTCAGTTGTTCTTAAATATAATGGTGCCTGCAAATCGCAATCTGCATAGCCTTGGCCAGCCTCTAATATACGTCTGTATATTTCATCTTCTGGATCCATAAAGTGAACATCGCAGGTTGCGACTACCAATTTATCTAGCTTCTCTCCTAAGGCAACTATTTTTCTATTTATGTCTCTTAAACCTTCTACATCTGGTACGACGCCATTTCTAACCAAGAACATGTTATTTCCAGTTGGTTGAATCTCAAGATAATCATAATCTCTTGCGATTGCTTCTATTTCTTCATCATCTTTTCCATTTTCGATTGCCTGATATAATTCTCCAGCCTCACAAGCACTGCCTAAAATCAAACCTTCTGAATATTGCTTATATATTGATTTTAGTAGCATTGGCCTGCCTTTATATATGTAATCCAAGTGCGATATTGAAATTAATTTGTATAAGTTTCTTAATCCGACATAGTTTGTAGCAAGGATTATTGCATGGAAACTCTTTAACTTCTTGTAATTTACGTTTTCGCCAGCAAGCTTATCTATATCCTCTATAGTTTTAGCACCTTTTTCTTCTAGCATGTTTAACATTACTCTAAATACTTTTACAGTAGTATCAACATCATCTAAAGCTCTGTGTGCAACTAATACTTCAATTCCAAGTTTATCTGCAATTATTCCCAACTTATACTTTTTAAAGTCTGGAAATAAATCTTTTGCAAGTCTTAACGTATCTAAGTAAGTGTTGTCTAAAGATAGCCCCAATTGTTTTGCATTGTATTTCAAAAAACCAACGTCAAAGTCTGCATTATGTGCAACAATTACGCTATCTCCAACAAATTCTAATACCTTTGGCATTACTTTATCTATTGTCTCTGCATCTTTTACCATGTCATCTGTAATGTTTGTAACTTCTACAACCCTTTGTGGAATTGGTTTTTCAGGGTTTACGAAGCATTCAAATTCATCTATAACTTCGCCTTTTTCGTTCATCTTCATTATACCAATTTCGGTAATCTTTTCTGTTCTAAACGAAAGTCCTGTTGTCTCTAAGTCTAATACGCAATATGTAGTATGTAAATCTTGGCCCTTTGGGTTTGAAACAGATGGAACCTTATCTGGAACCAAGTATGCCTCTACTCCATAAAGAACCTTCATGTCTGGGTTATTTACTCCCAACATCTTGTGTGCATCTGGGAATGCTTGAACACTTCCATGATCAGTAATCGCAATAGACTTCATTCCCCATTTCATTGCTCGTTTTATAAGGTTTTTAGCAGGAGTAATTCCATCCATTGTACTCATCTGAGTATGCATATGAAGTTCAACTCTTTTAATCTTAGCATTATCAGTTCTTACAGCTTTCTTCTCTTCTGGCATTTCTACAATAGTATTTACCAAAACACCTAGCTGTTTTGCATATGGGTCAAATTGTGCAGTACCCGCAATTCTTACTCTTGCAGCGTTCTTTAACCTCTTCTTTAATTTATCCAATTTTTCTGGTGCAGAGAACACCTTGCAATCGATTGTATTAGTTCCATCATAAACACTAAATATAACAAGTGACTTACCGCTTTTTAGCTCTCTTACCTTTATTCCAAGATTGATGTCATCATCTTTTGCATCAAGCTCTACACTTAAAATTTGTCCTTCTAATATTACGTTTCCACTGTCTACGCCTATATCTTGAATCTTTATGATTGGATCACTTAAATTCAAACTTCTACCATAAATTAATGGTGTATCTTCTTCCGGTGTTGCTACAGCCTCTAGAACATCTGGCATTGGTGGCATAGGAGCTTCTTGTGCAGGACTTGGGGCAGATTTATTATATTGCTTCTTCTCTCCATATTGTCCTTTATTGTACTGACTCTTACTATATTGACCTTTGTTGTATTTGCTTTGTCCAGCATTTTTACTAGCATATGGCTTTGTTTCTTGTTGTGGTTTTTCACTATGTTCAGCACTAGCTGTACCATTATCCTTTGTCATTTCAAGTATTGCTTCTTTTTCGAGTCTTTCTAATCTTTCTTTATATTGAGTAACCGTATTTTCAGAAACTTTTTCTTCATATGTCATTGTATATTTTTTGCCATATATATTATAGATTAGCCCGGCAAAAACCTCATTAAATTTATTGCTCTCTAAAAACTCTTTTCCATTTAGAAAAAGAGTAACCTTTATATTATTATTAACAATTTGAATCTCACTATTATTTAAAAAGGCTCTCGCAATAGGATGCTTGTACGAAATATACTTAACAATACTTTGCCATTCTTTTGCTATTTTTTCAGACACATCGACTTCTTCCTCAAGCTCATATTTTATTGTAAGCTTAGCAGTTTGAATCTGAAAACGTCTCTCCATATACTTTTCTAGTTCTAAAACATCGTTAATATCAATTAATTTATTAGAAGCGATAAATACTTCTAATAAATTTTTCTTTTTATATAAATCAATTCCTATAACTCTTGCTGCATTAAGAACAAAACTGTTAGAGTTATAGTCTTTAAAAACCTCTTTAACAGTCTTTGAAGTTTTAACTTCATCCATTTTTTAATAAATCCCCCAATTTATTAATTTTTGTTGAAAACAACTATAATTTTTCTATATTAAATTGCACATCATTGATTGGAAAAGAATTAAATTTTGACAAGGAAAATGAATTTTACAAGGCAAGGGCGCATACTTTGTGTATGTAACCGCGTTGTAAATGAAATT
>OLOA01003487.1_pt1 | contig 12827 bp, 9 predicted proteins | sample 1672201 | NCBI WGS metagenome assembly OLOA01 (sample SAMEA3136658, study PRJEB25190) | human gut metagenome
AAAAACATATCTATTTCTAGATAGATGAAATATCTTGGTTAGCTATTAAAACAAAGAGGAGTGGATTTTAAATGAAAAATGATTTACAAATTGCAAAAGAAATTGAATTAAAACCAATTATTGAGATTGCTAAACAATTAGGGATTGAAGATGAAGTTGAATGTTATGGAAAATATAAGGCGAAAATTGACTTAAGTGTCATGAATCAAAATAAAAAAGACGGAAAATTAGTCCTAGTAACAGCTATTAGCCCAACTAAAGCCGGAGAAGGAAAAACAACGATGACAGTAGGTCTTGGGCAAGGTTTTTACCATATTGATAAGAAATCTGTTATCGCCTTACGTGAACCATCACTTGGACCAGTTATGGGACTTAAAGGTGGAGCAGCTGGTGGAGGGTACTCACAAGTATTACCGATGGAAGATTTAAATCTTCACTTTACAGGAGATATTCACGCTATTACAACAGCAAACAATGCTATTTGTGCATTACTAGATAATCATATGTATCAAGGTAACGAATGTAATATTGATCCAACTAAAATTGTATTCAAACGCTGTTTAGACTTAAACGATCGTACATTACGTGATATCACGATTGGACAAGGTTCAAAAGTTAATGGAATTGAACGTAAAGATGGATTTAACATTACAGTTGCTTCTGAAATTATGGCAATCCTTTGTTTAGCTACAAGCTTAGAGGATTTAAAAGCTCGTATAGGAAATATCATCGTCGCTTATACTCCGGATGATCACCCAGTTCACGTTAAAGATTTAAAAATTGAAGGTGCAATTGCCATGTTATTAAAAGATGCAATTAAACCGAATCTAGTTCAAACATGCGAGCATACACCAGCTATCGTTCATGGAGGACCATTCGCAAATATTGCTCATGGATGTAACTCTATTATTGCAACTAAAACTGCTTTAAAACTTGGAGACTATGTGATTACTGAGGCCGGATTTGGAGCTGATTTAGGAGCTGAAAAATTCTTAGATATTAAATGTCGTGAAGGAAAACTTACACCAGACTGTGTTGTTATCGTCGCAACAATTCGTGCATTAAAAATGCATGGTGGCGTTGAATATGAAGATTTAAAAGAAGAAAACGTTGAAGCCTTATCAAAAGGAATCGAAAACTTAGCTAAACATATTGATTCAATCACGCAATTTAATTTGCCATACATCGTAGCAGTTAACCAATTCACGCATGATACAGAGGCAGAACTTGAATTCTTAACATCTTGGTGTGAACAAAATAATCATCCATGCGAAATCGCAAATGTTTGGTTAAATGGAGGAGCTGGTGCTAAGCAATTAGCAACTCGAGTTGTCTCACTAATTGAAGAAAACAATCAAACATTTAATCAAATTTATGAGCGTAACCAAACATTAGAGGAGAAAATCTTAACAATCGCTCAAAAAATTTATGGGGCACGCGGAGTAAACTATACAGACGAAGCAAAAGCGCAATTAGAAACAATAAAAAAATTAGGATACGAAGATTACTTAGTATGTATGGCTAAAACACCAGTTTCATTAAGTGATGATCCAAAAGTTCTTGGACGTCCAACTGATTTTGACATTACAATTCGTGAAGTTCGTATCTCAGCAGGAGCTGGATTCATTGTTTGCTTAACAGGTAACGTCTTAACAATGCCAGGATTACCGAAAGAACCAGCTGCTTTAAAAATGGATGTAACACCAGAGGGTGAATGTATCGGGTTATTCTAAAAGCATATATATAAGGATAGAAAAAATAAAATAGGGAGGATTTTTGATGGAGAGAATATACGAAATCTCACCCAAACCATTGGTTGGAATTATCATGGGAAGTAAATCAGATTTCGAAACAATGCAAGAAGCGATGAAAGTTTTAGAGCAATTAGAAATCTCTTATGAAGCTAGTGTCGTTTCAGCGCATCGAACACCAGATAAAATGTTTGAATATGCAGAGGCTGCACGTAATAGGGGAATTAAAGTAATCATTGCAGGAGCAGGAGGTGCTGCGCACCTTCCTGGAATGGTTGCTGCTAAAACAACACTTCCGGTTATTGGAGTACCGGTTCAATCAAGAGCTTTAAATGGACTCGATTCGTTACTATCTATTGTTCAAATGCCAGGAGGAATTCCGGTAGCTACAGTAGCTATTGGAAAATTATTAGCAGCTTCCATGTTAAGCACATCATATCAAGAAATTGCAGTTCATTTAGAAAATTATCGTAAAGAGATGACGGATTCAGTACTGGGAGATTGCGATTTAAATGAGTAAGTTAATATTACCCCCATCAACGATTGGAATTATCGGTGGAGGACAACTTGGAAGAATGATGGCAATTGCTGCTAAACAAATGGGATATAAAATTGCCGTTTTAGAACCAGTAGCAAATGGACCACTTGCCCAAGTTGCTGATATCGAAATTAATGCAACTTATGATGATGAATTAGCATTGTTATCCTTATTTAAACAAAGTGACGTCATTACCTATGAGTTTGAAAATGTCTCAAGTGAGATGATTAAGCAACTAGAATCTAAAGGGTATCTCCCCCAAGGAAATCGACCAATTGCGATTACTCAACATCGCTTTTTAGAAAAAATCGCCATTAATGATTGTGGATTTAAAACAGCACCATTCATGAAAGTCGAAAGTGAAGCGGAGTTAAGATATGCCATTAAGCAATTAGGGTACCCAGCTATTTTGAAAACGACGTGTGGTGGATATGATGGCAAAGGACAATGGATGCTAAAAACTGATGAAGATATCTTAGAAGTTATTCCTATTGTCGAAGGAACAGAATGTATCCTCGAAGGATTTGTTCCTTTTGAAAAAGAAATCTCAGTCATCGTAACAAGAGGCACAAATGGTGATGTCGAGACATTCCCGGTAGCGGAGAATATTCATCAAAATCATATCTTACACTTAAGTATCGTACCAGCTGATATTAGTTCAGAGCTTATGATAAAGGCGGAAGAAATAGCAAGAACTTTAATTGAACGTTTAGATTTTGTTGGAACACTTGCGATTGAGATGTTTGTTATAGGTGATGACATTATTATTAATGAATTAGCACCACGTCCTCATAATTCAGGACACTATACAATTGATGCTTGCAACATTTCGCAATTTGAACAACATATTCGAGCAGTATGTGGCTTACCACTAATTAAGCCAACCCTAATAGAGCCAGCTATCATGGTCAACTTGCTAGGCCAACATGTTGACTATGCCTTAAAAATGTGGACAACACCTGAATTTCATCAGGCAAAAGTTCACCTTTATGGAAAAGAAGAATTACGAGCAAATCGTAAAGTTGGACATATGACATTTACAAGTAAGAAGAGAGAAGATTTACATAAAACTGTGGAACTGTTTTTAGAAAACTTTCCAAAGTAAAAAGGGTGAGGATGAGGAAAATGAGTCAGTATCGTATTTTTGTGGAGAAGAAGGATATCTATGCAACAGAAGCTAAAAGTTTACGGCATGATTTGAATGAAAATTTACATTTAAACCTAACTAATACTCGTGTCATTAATATATATGATTTATTTAACGTTAATGAAACGGAACTTGAAACAGCGAAGCAAAATGTTTTATCTGAAATTGTAACAGATATGACGAGTGACTCAATTGAGTTAAGTGATAAAACCTATTTTGCAGTAGAATATTTACCCGGGCAATATGATCAACGTGCCGACTCAGCAATTCAATGTATTCAACTTTTAACAGGAAATGATGAGGTTCGTGTTAAGAGTGGAAAAGTGATTATTTTGGATGGAGTACAGTCAAAAGAAGAATTAGCTAAAATTAAAAACTACTATATCAATCCGATTGAAATGCGTGAAAAAGATTTAACAGCACCACTTCAATTAGATGAATCAATAGAAATTGAAGATGTCAAAACATATGAAGGATTCGTTGACTATAAAGAGGAAGCGTTAGCGGCATTCTTAAAGACACACGGGATGGCCATGTCCCTAGCAGACATCAAATTAATTCAAGATTACTTCTTAAAGGAAGAAAAACGAAATCCAACAGAAACAGAGTTAAAAGTATTAGATACTTACTGGTCAGATCACTGCCGTCACACAACGTTTGAAACATTAATTGAAAATGTAACATTCGAAAGTGGACGATTCCATGAAATTTTACAACAAACTTTCAATGAATACTGCGCAATGCGAGAGCGTGTTCACCATAATAAAAAGCCAATGACATTAATGGATATGGCAACTATTGCAATGAAAGAACAACGCAAATTAGGATTATTAAATGATTTAGAAGTGTCAGACGAAATTAATGCTTGTAGTGTTTATATAGATGTCGATGTTGATGGGGTTAACGAACCATGGTTATTAATGTTTAAAAACGAAACACACAATCATCCAACAGAAATTGAACCATTTGGTGGGGCTTCAACATGTATTGGTGGAGCAATTCGTGATCCACTATCTGGACGTTCATATGTTTACCAAGCGATGCGTATTAGTGGTGGAGCAAATGTTTTAGAATCTATCGAAGATACGATGGAAGGTAAACTTCCTCAAAAAATTATTTCAAAACGTTCAGCAGATGGAAATAGCTCTTACGGAAATCAAATTGGATTACCAACAAGCTTTGTTCGTGAAGTTTATCATGAAGGATACAAAGCAAAGCACATGGAAGTCGGAGCAGTAGTCGGAGCAGTTAAAGCAAGTGATGTTCGCCGTGAAAAACCAGCTCCTGGAGACATCATCATTCTACTTGGTGGGCGTACAGGAAGAGATGGAATTGGTGGGGCAACAGGATCATCCAAAGCTCATAATGAAACATCAATTCAAACAGCTTCATCAGAAGTTCAAAAAGGAAATGCTCCGACTGAAAGAAAAATTCAGCGTTTATTTAGAAATGGAGAAGTAACGCGCTTAATCAAAAAATGTAATGATTTCGGAGCAGGAGGCGTAGCTGTTGCCATTGGGGAACTTGCTGATGGATTAAACATCGACTTAAATGCTGTTCCAGTCAAATACAATGGATTAAATGGAACAGAACTTGCAATTTCAGAATCGCAAGAGCGTATGGCAGTCTTGGTGGCTTCTAAAGATGTAGACACTTTTATTAACTTTGCACATCATGAAAACTTAGAATCAACCGTTGTTGCAGAAGTGACAAATACCAATCGTTTAGTGATGAATTGGAATGGTCGTCCAATCGTCAACTTATCACGTACTTTCTTAGATACAAATGGTGCGCGTCAAACAACAAACGTTACAATTAAAACAGATTTAGAATCTAATCCATTCCAAAGTAAAATACAAGGAAACACAATTAAAGATAAATTCCTAAATAATTTAAAACAACCAAATGTTGCATCACAGCAAGGAATGGTTGAAATGTTTGACTCAACCATTGGGGGAACGACTGTTTTAATGCCTTATGGAGGAAAATATCAATTAACTGAGACGGAAGGATCAGTTCATAAAATTCCACTACGTCATGGTGTGACAAATACAGTTAGTATGTTAACTTATGGATATAATCCAAAAATTACATCCTGGTCACCATTCCATGGAGCAGCTTATGCAGTAGTTGAATCAATGGCAAGAATCATTGCCTTAGGTGGAAGATGGCAAGGAATTCGTTTCTCATTTCAAGAATACTTTCGTCGTTTAGGACAAGACCCACAAAACTGGGGACAACCGTTTGCAGCGCTACTCGGGTCAATTTACGTTCAAAAAGGGTTTAATTTACCTGCAATCGGTGGAAAAGATAGTATGAGTGGATCATTTGAAGAATTACATGTTCCACCGACATTCATTTCATTTGCAGTTCAAACAGAAAAAGCAAACAAAGTTTTATCACCAGAATTCAAGGCACCGGAAAACTATATTTATTTAATTAAACATGAACCAACTAAAGATTTAATGCCAAATATTGAACAGTTAAAAACTAACTTTGACTATATTTATGACATGGTTACAGTCGGATGTATTAAATCAGCTTTCTCGGTTAAACAGGGAGGGATTGCTGAAGCATTAGCAAAAATGAGTTTCGGGAATAAAATTGGTGCAACCATTCGACTTAGAACTGGGATCGATTATCGTAGAGTCTGATCGACCATTATTATTTGATCATGCGCACTTACTTGGAAAAACAACATCGGAACCTTTAATCGTCATCAATCAAGAGGCCATCACGATTGAAGAAAGCTTAGAAGCATGGCAAGGAACATTTGGCAATTTATATCCAGTTGCCGCTGAAGCTGAAAAAATAGAGGTTCCAATCATTGACTATAAAAATACCATCATTAAAACATCATCAATAAAATCAACACCACAAGTATTCTTGCCAGTATTCCCAGGAACAAACTGCGAATATGATAGTGCAAGAGCCTTCGAACAAGCTGGGGCAAAATCAATCATTGATGTATTTTGTAATCAAAATCATCAAGATATTGAAGCTTCAATTGAACGTATGGTTAAACACATTAATGAATCTCAAATGTTAATGCTATCTGGAGGATTCAGTGCTGGAGATGAGCCAGATGGATCAGGAAAATTTATTACATCAGTTTTAATGAATGAACAGGTACGTGAAAGTATTGAAGGATTATTAGAGCGTGATGGATTAATCTTAGGTATTTGTAATGGATTCCAAGCATTAATTAAATCAGGATTATTACCATATGGACAGTTTGGAATGGTAACTGAAGACTCACCAACTCTAGTTAAAAACAATACGAACCGACATATGTCAAAAATTATACAAACACGTATTGCCTCAAACAAATCACCTTGGTTATCGGGGGCAAACGTTGGAGATATTCACAATATCGCAATTTCGCATGGAGAAGGGAAATTTGTAGCGAATGATGCTGTGATTAAAAAATTAATCAAAAATGGTCAAGTCGCGACTCAATACGTAGACGTAACTGGAAAACCAACAATGGATGGAATCTACAATCCTAATGGATCAATCGCTGCCATTGAAGGAATTACAAGTCCAGATGGACGCATTCTTGGAAAAATGGGGCACTCAGAGCGCATCGGAAGTCAAATTTTCAAAAATGTCCCAGGTAATTACGATCAATTACTGTTCCAAAGCGGAGTAAAATACTTTAAATAAAACGTTGAGTCTCGCAATTAACACGCGTAGGAAGTGAATAAAGTCTGAATTATCGGGAGACAGAAGAGGCTTTAGAACTTTACGAGCGTATTGCGAGAAGAAACTAGATTCAAAAGTTCTATATATAAACTGAAATGTAATCAATCGTTTTATCATCAGGCTTAGTATTTAAACCCTTTTGATACTAAGGTATAACTATAGAACCGCTAAATGTTTAAAAATCCACAAAACTTAGAGGTTCTTATATATCTAATGAGAAAGCACAGCGTCACCCTAACAAGTAAAAAGATAAAAGAGAGACTATACAAAGAGAGAAAAACGGAGGATAAGGCCATGAACCCAACTCGAGTAATGTTATATGAAGGAAAAGCAAAGCAAATTTTTAAAACGGACGATGATCACAAAGTTATTATTCATTATAAAGACGATGCAACAGCATTTAATGGGGTAAAAAAATCAAGCATCGCAAACAAAGGTATTTTAAACAATGCGATTACAACAATCATTTTTGAAATGTTAGAAAAACGTGGAGTGAAAACCCATTTCATTGAAAAATTAAATGATCGTGATCAATTATGTCATAAAGTTGAAATTGTTCCTTTAGAAATTATCGTGCGCAACATTATTGCAGGAAGTATGGCAAAACGTTTAGGAATCGAAGAAGGGACAATTCCATCGAACGTGGTTTATGAATTATGTTATAAAAATGATGCTTATGGGGATCCGTTGATTAATGAAGATCACGCGGTAGCATTAGATTTAGCGACTTATGAAGAGTTAGCAAAAATTAAAGAAATGACATTAGAAATCAACAAAGCATTGATTGAATTCTTCGACGCACAAGACATTCGCTTAATTGATTTCAAAATTGAATTTGGACGTACAAAAAATGGGGAAATTGTGTTAGCCGATGAAATCTCACCAGATACATGCCGTTTATGGGATAAAAAAACAAACGAAAAGTTAGATAAAGATCGTTTCCGTCGCGACTTAGGAAATGTTGAAGAAGCCTATATTGAAATCTTAAATCGCGTAAGTCGCTAAGGTGAATAATATGGCAGAATTAGATTTATTTTTCGAAAATAAAATGAATGAAGAGTGTGGAGTCTTTGGAATCTTCAATCATGAAAATGCAGCTGAATTAACTTATTACGGATTACATGCTCTTCAACATCGTGGTCAAGAAGGCGCTGGAATCGTTACGAGTGATGGCAAAATGCTTCATCAACATAAAGGAGAAGGACTTGTTCGAAATGTTTTTACTCAACAAGATATCGATCGTCTAAAGGGAATCCATGCGATTGGACACGTTCGTTATTCAACAGCAGGCGGAGGCGGAATTATGAACGTTCAACCTTTCCTATTCCGCTCTCAATCAGGACCACTTGGTCTTTGTCATAATGGAAATTTAGTCAATGCAAATCAACTTAAAGTCTATCTTGAAAACGAGGGAAGCATCTTTCAGACTACCTCTGATTCAGAAATTCTCGCTCATTTAATCAAACGCCAACGTGGAGATATGATGACAGCTTTGAAGGAATCCCTACTTTATATCGAGGGAGCTTTCGCCTTCCTACTATTAAAAGAAAATGAAATGTACATCGCTTTAGATAAACTGGGATTACGTCCACTATCTCTTGGTCGAATTGGTGATAAAGGAATTGTCGTTGCATCGGAAACATGTGCTTTTGATGTGATTGGAGCAGAATATTTGCGAGATGTTCATCCAGGAGAAGTCATCAGAATTGACTTAAATGGGATAACGTCAGACCGCTACGCCAAAACTTGTCATCGTAGCATGTGTAGCATGGAGTACGTTTACTTTGCAAGACCAGATAGTGATGTAGAAGGAATTAACGTTCACCAAGCACGTAAAAATTGTGGCCGAGTTCTAGCTAAAGAATCACACGTTGAAGCAGATATCGTTGTAGGAGTACCAGATTCGGGATTAAGTGCAGCTATCGGATATGCAGAAGAAGCTAATATTCCATTTGAAATTGGCATGATTAAAAATAAATACATTGGACGAACCTTTATCCAGCCCTCACAAGAACTTCGTGAACAAGGCGTTAAGATGAAATTATCAGCTGTTCGTTCAATCGTTAAAGATAAACGCGTTATTTTAATTGATGACTCAATTGTTCGTGGGACAACATCACGCCGAATGGTAGATATGTTACGTGATGCAGGGGCTAAAGAAGTTCACGTGCGTATCGCCTCACCAGAAATCAAATTTCCATGTTTTTATGGAGTTGATTTCTCAACATACGATGAATTAATTGCTGCAACCCATACAACAGAAGAAATAAGACACGTAATTGGAGCCGATTCATTAGCCTTTATTTCAGTAGAAGGACTAACAAAAGGTATTGGCCGACCTGTAACTTACGGTAAAAACTGTGGTCAATGTGTCGCATGTTTTAATGGAGACTATCCGACATATCTATATGAAGATGTTATAAATGCAAACAAAGAAGTTAAATAAGGGGTGGAGAAGATGAGTAAAGCGTACGAACAATCAGGTGTAAGTCTAGAAGCAGGTTACGAATCGGTTAATCGAATCAAAAAACATATCGCAAAAACGAATCGTCCAGGAGTATTTTCGGGAATTGGATCATTTGGTGCTATGTTTGATTTATCGTCACTTGATTACCAAAACCCTCTCTTAGTATCGGGGACAGATGGAGTCGGAACTAAGTTAATGGTGGCAATTAAAGCAGATGTTCATGACACAATTGGAATCGATTGCGTCGCAATGTGTGTGAATGATATCGTTGTACAAGGAGCAGAACCCTTATATTTCTTAGATTACGTGGCGGTTGGAAAAAATGAACCTGCTAAAATTGAGGCTATCGTTAAAGGAGTAGCAGATGGATGTGAGCAAGCGGGAGCTGCTTTAATCGGTGGGGAAACAGCCGAAATGCCAGATATGTATGAGCATGGACATTATGATTTAGCTGGATTTGCAGTTGGAGTTGTTGAAAAAGATGAATTAATCACGGGTGAAAAAGTGAGTGAAGGTGATATCATCATCGGACTTTCATCAAGTGGAATTCACTCAAATGGATACTCATTAGTACGTAAAATCTTATTCAAAGACCATAACGTCGATTTAAACCAATACGTTGAATCACTTCAAGCCACAGTAGCAGAGGCCGTCTTAGCACCAACAAAAATCTACGTTAAACCAATCTTGGCTTTACTAAAAGAAGTTGAAGTACATGGGATGGCTCACATTACAGGTGGAGGATTTGATGAGAACATTCCACGTACATTACCAGAGGGGCACGGAGTCGTCATTAATAAAAACTCATATCCAATGCCTCCAATCTTTAATTACTTAAAAGAACTTGGAAACTTAGACGAGCGCGAAATGTATAACGTCTTTAACATGGGAATTGGAATGATTATCATTGTATCAAAAGACTCAGTTCAAAAAACAATGGAGGTCTTAACAGAAGCAGGAGAAACTCCACATATCATCGGTCACGTTGTAGCTGAAGAAGGAGTACAACTAGTATGAAAAAAATAGTTGTCTTTGCTTCAGGGAATGGTAGTAACTTTCAAACTATCGTTGAAAAATTACATAAACAAGCCTGCGAAGTAGCACTGCTTGTTTGTGATAAACCGGGTGCCTATTGCATTGAAAGAGCTCATAAAATGAACATTCCAACCTTCGTTTTTAATCCAAAAGAATATTCTAGTAAAGAAGCCTTCGAACAAGAAATCTGTACTCAGTTAATCCCCCTTAACCCAGATTTAATTGTTTTAGCAGGCTACATGCGCATTGTTGGTCAAACTTTATTAGATGTTTACGAAGGAAAAATCATTAACATCCATCCTGCATTATTACCAGCTTTTCCTGGTCGGGATGGAATCACAGACGCATTAAAATATGGGGTTAAAATTATGGGAGTGACTGTTCATTACGTTGATTCAGGTATTGATACAGGGATGATTATTGACCAAGTTTGTTTTAAACGTACAGGGTTAGAGACAAGAGAAGAAATAGAGCAAAAAATTCATGACTTAGAACATGAGCTATATCCAACTGTCATTAAACAATTGCTAAATATTTAGGAGGATGAAGAGAGATGAAACGTGCATTAGTAAGTGTGTCAGATAAAACAAACTTAGTGCCATTTGTACAAAATTTAATTGAATTAGGATACGATATTATTTCAACAGGTGGAACAAAAAAGTCATTAGAAGAAGCGGGAATGAATATTATTTCCATTGACGAGGTGACAGGGTTCCCGGAAATTTTAGAAGGACGTGTCAAAACGCTTCATCCATTAGTTCATGGTGGTCTATTAGCAAAACGTGGTGATGAATATCACCAACAACAAGTAGCAAAAAACAACATCGAGTACATAGATTTAGTTTGTGTTAACTTATATCCATTTGCAAAAACAATTCAAAATCCTGAATCAACACATGAAGATAAAATTGAAAACATCGATATCGGTGGACCTTCAATGCTACGTTCTGCAGCTAAAAACTTTAATGACGTAACAGTCGTTGTAGATGTTAAAGATTACGATCAAATTATTGATGAAATTCGTGAACATGGAAATACAACCTTAAACACGCGTCAAAAATTAGCTGGAAAAGTATTTAATCATACAGCAGCCTATGATGCAATGATTGCAAACTACTTTAATCAAATCAACGAAATTAAAATTCCAGAAAAACTTACTGTTACATACGACCTAAAACAATCATTACGCTATGGAGAAAATCCACATCAGTCAGCAGCATTTTATCAAACATTAGAAAAACCATCTTACAGTGTAGTGGCGAGTGAACAATTACATGGAAAAGAATTGTCATACAACAATATTGCAGATGCTAATGCGGCACTTGAAATTTTAGCTGAATTTGAAGCACCAGCAGCGGTTGCGGTAAAACATATGAATCCATGTGGTGTTGGAATTGGATCAACAATCGAGGAAGCTTATGCAAAAGCATATGAAGCAGATTCAACGTCAATCTTTGGTGGAATTGTTGCTCTTAACCGTGAAGTTAGCAAAGAAGTAGCAACAGAACTTCATAAAATCTTCTTAGAAATTATTATTGCACCAAGTTTTACAGAAGAAGCATTACAAATTTTAAAACAAAAGAAAAATATCCGCCTATTAACAACAGACATGTCAAATCGTCGTCAACTAGGACATAAATTAACAACAGTTAAAGGTGGATTATTACAACAAGACTTAGACACACTAGAAGTAACACTTGAAGACTTAGAATGTGTAACAGAAGTAAAACCAACACAAGAAGACTTAGAACAATTATTATTTGGATTTAAAGTTGTAAAACATGTGAAGTCGAATGCGATTGCTTTAGTGAAAGATAATATGACTGTAGGAGTTGGTGCAGGCCAAATGAATCGCGTCGGTGCGGCTAAAATTGCACTTGAACAAGCTAATGAATTGGCATCAGGTTCATATTTAGCATCAGATGCTTTCTTCCCGATGTCGGATACAGTTGAATTAGCTGCTAAATATGGAGTTAAAGCAATCATTCAACCAGGTGGATCGATTAAAGATCAAGATTCTATTGATGCTTGTAATAAATTTGGAATTGCGATGGTATTTACAAAAGTAAGACATTTTAAACATTAATTTGGTGAGGATAGGGAGAAATTTATGAAAGTTTTAGTTATTGGGCGTGGGGGACGTGAGCATGCCATCATAAAAAAATTAATGCGCGATAAAAAAGT
>OLOA01003492.1_pt1 | contig 12813 bp, 8 predicted proteins | sample 1672201 | NCBI WGS metagenome assembly OLOA01 (sample SAMEA3136658, study PRJEB25190) | human gut metagenome
TTTTTTTTAGGCAGTCAGTGAAGGAGTCCGAGAATTTCAGGCCATCTGTATCGTGGGGGGACAGAATGGTGTATTGACTGAATATGCGGCACCCTGTGGGGTGTGCCGACAGGTTATGATGGAATTCTGTGATCCGGAAACATTCCAGATCATCTTGGCGATCAACAAAGAAAAATATGATGTATTTACATTAAAAGAACTGTTGCCATTGGGATTTTGGCCAGCAAACCTTTTATAAAAAACAGTAGCAGAAACTATCGAAAAAAGCCTGGAGGAAGCAGGATACGATGTGTTGAAAAGCATGAGCAAAGAAAATGTATGCCATTTACTATCCACGCAGGAGAGTGTGGAAGTGTGGATAACATTATAAATTCCGTGGAGATCGGTGCAAAACGTATTGGACATTGATCTGTCAGCATATGATGCTTTAGGAGAAGTAGTAAAATATGGATTTACCTCTCCGGAAGAAGTTCCGGAACGCGTAAAGGATGCGGACGTTCTGATCGTCAATAAAGTCGAGATCAATGAACAGAGCATTGGAAATGCAGAAAATCTGAAACTGGTATGCGTAACTGCTACAGGAACAAATATTCTGGATAAGGATTATCTGGAAAAACGTGGCATCGCATGGAGAAACGTTGCCGGATATTCTACAGAATCCGTTACCCAGCACACTTTCGCATTATTATTCTACCTGTTAGAAAAGATTCGTTACTATGATGAGTATGTAAAAGATGAAAAGTACGTAAATGATACAATCTTCACTCATTTTGGAGAGCACTTTAATGAACTCAATGGAAAAACCTGGGGAATCATCGGACTTGGAGCAATCGGAAGACGAGTTGCTGATATTGCAAAAGCGTTTGGAGCACATGTGATCTATTACTCTGCATCAGGAAGTGCACCACAGGAAGGCTATGAGCAGGTTGATTTTGATACATTGCTCACTACCTCGGATATTGTATCTGTGCATGCTCCATTGAATGAATATACAAAAGATCTGATGGATAAAGAAGCGTTTGCAAAAATGAAAAAGACAGCGATCTTTTTAAATCTTGGAAGAGGACCGATCGTGGTAGAACAGGATTTATGCGATGCGCTGGAATCAGGTACGATCGCGGCAGCCGGCCTTGATGTATTATGCAAAGAACCGATGAGCGCATCAAATCCATTGATTAAAATCAAAGACAGTAAAAAGCTTATCATCACTCCACACATTGCCTGGGCAAGCGTGGAAGCACGAAACCGATTGATGCAGATCATCGTAGGACAGATCAAAGATTTCTTCAGATAAGCTCTTTATGTAATAATAAAAATTATGCTTTTTTGTAAGATAAGACTTCTGCTTATATATTTCATCGATTGCACTGCTGATCGACATGGCAACATCCATGACAGCGCCAAGACAAGAGATCAGCAGTCCGGAAAAAAGCAGTCCGCCAACCTGAATACGATTGGTATTCCAGAGAGTCATAAGAGTTTCAATATCAGAAACATTATAACCAGAGATCCCGGATGCTTTACTGAAACACCATGCCGAGATTCCTGCAAGAACCACACCTGCCAGTGTACCAAGAGTCGCTGCGCAGGTTTTTTGTGTGGCTCCGCCAGTCAGATGCATCGTGATCAGTGTAGTGATAAAACAGATAAATACTGCGGACCAGAAAGGTGAAAACCGCAAATGGGAATAAAAGCGAATGCAGTCATAAAAATGGTGTAAAAAGTAATCTACATAATATAGAAATATAAGATAGAGTCAACAGGAAAGATAAATAGATAGGAGATAAGATATAATCAATTAATTACAGTCTTATAGCAGTTTCTTTTATCTTTTGTAACTGTTCTACAGTATATCCTGTAAATCGTACAATTTCTTCACCAGGCACTCCTGCTTTCAGCATCTGTAACGCTATTTCCTTTTTTGTTTCCTGTCTGCCTTCTTGCCTTCCGACTTGTATTCCAGCTTCATATTCTGCCTTCCGGAGTTTCTTTTCCTCTTCTTCTTTATCATACTCGAATATACTCATCGCAATGACCTCATTTCTGTTTGCTCGGAGAAAGTCTTTCAGAATTCCTTCCTGGATGCATTCGTTTACTGTTCGTTCTACTGCTTCATCCAGATTCATTTCTTTTGCATACTTACGTACTTTTGTTACATATTGCGCATATTCTCTTAAGGTCTGGCACTGCTCCAGCAGTTCTTTATTATGTCCTTCGTTGATATTCAGAGTGATCACTTTCAGCTCCAGTCTCGGTTCTCCATTCAGGTTTTCATATGCATCCGACAGGGAATTTTCCCAGTATTCTTCCTGTTTCTCTGTTCCATTGTAAAATACAATGAAGTATGGTGCCGGTATCTTCTGGAGAGATGATGAGTACAGAGATTTACGATCTACCAGTTTCTGGTATTCTGCCGATATGTAGAACAGGTCTCTTAATGGAATGTTCGGATTGTATGTGGACTGGTGTTCATACAGAAACAGATTCATGTCGATGATAAATGCCAGATCATTCTTCATTCCCATATAAATTGCATTCTCTAGTGTCACGATCTGCAGTTTTTCGGGATCATCATATTCCGTCCGGTTGATTGCATTATACAGAGACAGCAGATTCTTTTTGTCAGAAAACAGCATCCTGAATACTGTGTCCTTGTATTTTCTGTTTGCTTTCGGTGTATGGTTCATTCTTTCAGCAGTCTGATTTTTCTTTAGTATGACTTTACGATTCTTTCTGTTTTTTGCCATAGGCAGCACCTCCTGTAACTGCAGGAGTCAAAAACGTAAAGTACTGTATAATTTTGTACCTGAAACCCCTGCTTTTTATTATTGAGTGGATTTAAAAGCATGGATTTCTGAAGTGAATTTAGAATAATAGAACGGCATGAACGCCATAGACTTATAGAAAATATGCTTTAGCTTATAGTACCATTTGTGCTAGAATTTTTCAATCGATTTTATAGATATTTAAATATTTCTTTTAATGCTTTTATGGCCAGATCAATTTCTTCAGCAGTATTTTCCGGTCCAAAGGAAAAACGGATGGTTCCCTCTGGATAAGTTCCCAGAGTTTTGTGAGCACTGGGAGCACAGTGTAAGCCTACCCGGGTCATGATGCCATAAGTACTATCTAACTCATAGGCTGCCATTGCCATGTCCTTCTGAAGGGTCTGGAGAGACACCACTGCACACCGGTCAGTGGTATTTTTTCTGCCAATAAGTCTTAGATATTTTTCCTGAGGATCCAACTCCAGAATTCCGTCTATAAACTGCTGAGTCAGAGTCATCTCATGATGAAGAGTTTCCTCCATAGATATTTGTTCCAGATCAGAAAGTGCGGCATGAAGTCCAAGGATACCGGGGATGTTGGGGGTGCCTGGTTCAAAACGGTCAGGAAGAAAATCAGGTATTTCTTCTGTGTGGGAAATACTTCCGGTACCTCCGCTTAAGAGAGGGTCTGTCAGAGAGACCAGTTCATTTCTTATAAGAAAACCGCCGGTTCCCTGAGGTCCACGAAGTCCTTTATGTCCTGTAAAAGCCAGTGCAGAAATATGAGTACTTTCCATATCAATGGGAATGGTGCCGGCTGTCTGAGCAGTATCCAGAATAAAAAGCAGCCCATGTTTGTTGCAGAAATCACCAATATCCTGAACAGGCATGATGGTGCCGCATACATTGGAAGCGTGGAGACATACCAGTAATCTTGTGGAAGGTTTCAAAAGTTTTTCAGCCTGATCCAGAAGAAGACTTCCATCAGAAGTACAGGGAATCCGGTCAAAGGTTACTCCTGATCCGGTAAGCTGAACCAGAGGACGCATTACTGCATTATGTTCCATGGAGGTGACCAGTACATGGTCACCGGGACGGAGAAGTCCTTTCAGAAGGATATTCAGACTGGTAGTTATATTGGGAGTAAAAATTATATTTTTTCCTTTTCCTGATGAAAAATGAAATAGCCTGCGAAGCTGTTCCCTGGTTTCAAAAATTGTTTCTTCTACATCATAGGCAGCCTGATATCCTCCCCGTCCTACATTTACCGGAGAACCGGACAAGTACTGATAAACGGCATCTGCTACAGAGGAAGATTTGGGGAAAGAAGTGCTTGCCTGATCCAGATAGATTTTTTTCATGGTATTACCTCCAGTTAAAATCATTAATAACTTAGTATAGCATATTTGACTTATAAACAAAATCTACAAATACCTATATATTCCTACTATATTCAATTAGTGGAAAACAGCGGAAAATGATACGATAAATACAAATAAAATATGCTGCAAACAAAATTTTGGGCAGAGGATATTGTTCCAGGATATAATGAGGAAACAGAACAGATTGTTATAACAGAGAAAAATAAATATATCTGCATTTATCATGCAGAAGACTGACAGAAAAGATCAGAAACCACATAGTGGTATTCTGGTCTTTTTTTCAGACAGTTTCAGAAAAAATTGTAAAAAATTGCTGCTTTTTATTTATTTTTACAGGACCTCTATGGTAAAATATAAACAAAAATGAAGGGAGAAATGCTATGAAAAAGAGAGTCTTATCTATGATACTGACAGCAGCCATGTGCCTTGGTACCACAGGAAGTACAGTAGGGGCTGCAACGGCAGACTTCGGATCTGAAATACAGGCAGAAGCAGAAGAAACTCAGGAAACAGATACGGAAATAGCTCTGGAAGACAATGAAGATGTCTGCGAAGAGAACGAAGTGGAAAGCCCATCAGCAGACTTTGACGATGGCTTCGGGGAAGGGACTCCGGTTTCCGCAGGTGATACAGAGAATCTTACAGATATTTCTGATTACCAGGTGGATCTTGAAGAGGGGCCTTATTTCTACGAGGGAAAGGCTGTGGAGCCGGAAGTTCTGGACGTTTATCCAAAAGAAGAAAGCGAAGATGACACCGGGGAAATTACTTATGATGTCGCCTACGAAAACAACGAAAAACCTGGCACTGCTACGGTGGTGATCACAGGTAATGGGAACTTTACCGGTGTTATCCGCAAAGAATTTACCATTGAAAAGGGCATTCAGGACATAGAACTGGAGGATATTACACTTACCGTAGAGGAAGAAACCCAAATAGATCTCAGCGGTCTGATTGGCACAGTGACAGTTGCTGCTTCTGAAGAGGGATATGTAGAAATCTCTGAAGACGCAGATAAGGAAGGCACTTATGTGATCAGAACTCTGAAAAACGGCAAGGTCACACTGCATATCCAGGCAACAGGAGATGAATATTATGATTCCTTTGACCTGGAAGTAGAGATTTTTATCTCAAAGGCAGATCATCACCATACTTATTTACAGCAGGATGAAAATGGCAATTATACAGTTTATGACTCATCAAAAGCACAGACAGTAGATGCTACCTGTCAGGAACCGGCTTATACATTATATAAATGTGAAGATTCGGAATGTGGCTATGAAGAAAAGATCACAGATCCGGAAGGTGAACTGGCAGATCACAGCTGGGGACCACATATGGCATCAACAGACAAGTCACCTACTTATGAAGAAGCAGGAAGCCTGATCCATATCTGTCAGGTATGTGGGGCTGAAGAAGAACTGGAAGAGGATGAATGGGATCCGGATGATTATAAGTTGGTTCAGAAACTGAAAAATGATCAGGGAACCATCGCAGCAGGAGAGATCAGGACACTTACACTGGACACTTATAATGACAGTGAATATGGTCAGTATCTTTCTTTCACCCCACAGGAAAATGAGGCATATCAGATTGATCTGAAAGTCCTGGAAGGAGACGAATTTACAGGAGTTTTTGCCAGAGATGACGTGAATCTTACAGAAATGAGCAGTGCAGAAACTCTGGAAGCAGAAAAAACTTATTACATTTGTGTTCAGGGAAGTGGAAAATGCGAAGTTTCTGTCAGTAAAGTACAGAAACAGACAGATATTTCTGATTATGAAGTGATTCTTGATTTTGATCCTTCAGTACCGTTTGAGGCAGACGGAAGTGCCATTGAGCCGGATATCAGGGAAATTGTACAGAAATACGATGATGAAGAGATCACTTACAATATTTCCTACAGAAACAACAAAGAGCCTGGTACAGCCCAGATGATCATTGCAGGTTCCGGACGTTATAAGGGACAGATCATCCGGGAATTCCAGATCATTAAGGGAAACCAGGTGTTGGAACAGGAAGATATTTCCCTGAAGAAAATGAGACAGAAGATCTGGATCTTACTGAACTGACAGGTAAGATCACCGTAACACCTTCCAGAGAAGGAATCGTCCGGATTACTCAAACAGAAGATAAAATTTATACAGTAACTGCTCTGAAATCCGGAAGTCTTGCACTTAAGATCCAGGCAGCAGGAGATGTATATTTTAATTCTTTTGAAAAAACAGTCAATGTTATTGTTACCAGTCCGGGACATCACCATAGTTATCTGACTCAGGATGCTTCCGGGGAATACACCGTATACAAAGTAGAAGAAGGAACTTTTCACAAAGCAACCTGCACAGCACCTTCTTATACGGTTTATAAATGTACAGATCCGGAATGTGGTTTTGAAGAAAAGATTACAGATTCTGAAGATACAATCACAGATCATAACTTAAAGGAAGAAGTGGTGAAACCTACCTGTACATCAGAGGGATACACCAGACAGATCTGTAAAGACTGTGGATATACAACCATCAAAGAAGGTTCGGATGTGGAAAAACTGGATCACAGATTTATCTTTGTAAGAACAGTAGATGCCACAGAAGATTCCAGAGCATACAATCTTTATCAGTGTGCAGTCTGCTCCATTCAGCAGAGAGAATATTTTGGATGTATCCAGGGACAGCATACTTTTGAGACCAGAGTAGTAGCTCCTACCTGTACAAGAGAAGGTTACACCAGGAAAGAATGCTCTGTCTGCGGTTATTCCGAGACAACAGACGAAGTCAGTGCACTGGGACATGATATGAAAGACACCGTATATGAAGCCACAGAAGAACAGTATGGATATACCAGATCTCAGTGTGCAAGATGCGGTTATTATGAAGATACCATTACAAGCTGCAAGATTCGTCTGGATGAAAAAGGCAATAAGGTTTCTGTTCATGAAGGTGTGGCAGTTGAGGATTCTGAAAGTCAGTCAGACTGTACCAGACCTGGAACAAGAAAATACAAATGCAAAATCTGCAAAAAAACATACGAAGTAGAAATTCCGGAAATACTTCCTGCAAAGGAACATACCTGGGAAATCAATGTTGGTGATGAGGCAACCTGTGAGGAAACAGGAACAAAGACCTGCTCAGTGTGTGGAGCAAGAGAAGAGATTCCTGCACTTGGCCATAATATGGTAGAAGATCCGGAGAATTCTCAGGAAGCATCCTATGACGAAAAAGGCATTAAAGCTTACAAGTGCTCCAATCCGGACTGTGAAGAAACAAATGAGGTTTATACACAGAGAAAACATCAGGATGGCTCTGCTGTATTGACAGTGGGAACCAAATCTGTCACTGTAAAAGAAAACAGCCTGCTTCCGGGTTCAGAAGGTCTGTATTTCAAATTTACGCCAACAGCTACCAAGGTGTATTATGTGGAAGGTGGAGATGAATTTTATACATCTTTCTGCAAAAATGATGACGACCTTACCAATCTGACAGACACTGCAGAACTGACAGCCGGAGAAACCTATTATGTATATATCGTAGGTGATGGAACCAGTAAGGTTACTATTTCCAACGTTACAGATTTTATCAACATTCAGAAAGAGAAATATCAGATTGTGATCATGGATGATCCGGATACACTGGTTTATTCCGGAGATGAAGTAGAACTATCATCCCTTATGATCAAAATGCAGAATAACAGCATGATGAGTGTTCCGGAGAACTGGACTGTAAAATATGATAACAATGTTAATGCAGGAACAGCTACGGTAACCGTGACAGGCGGAGGCAAATATAAAGGTACACTTACCAAAGAATTTACAATCCGGAAAGCATCACAGGGAATTGAAGAAACGAGCTTCAGTCTGAAGGTAAATGAAAGCAAAGATCTGGACTGGGAACTGGCAGGTGATGAGATCACTGTAAAATCAGATTCTGACAAACTGGCCGTACTGAAAACAGACCAGGGTTACAAAATATTTGGACAGAAAAGCGGCAAAGCCAACCTGATCGTTCACGTAAGTGGCAATGCTAACTACGAAGCACTGGATATTACCATTCCGGTAAATATTTCAGAAGAAGAACACATTCATGGCTTTGCAGATGAAAACGGAGAGCTGGACGAAAACAAGATTCTTGCAGTTCTGGACGGCAGTGAGAATCCGGAGATCCGGGTGGAACTGGTGTCCGGAAACTGTGAAGATGGAAATCTTTACAATGTAACCTGTCTGAAAGAAGGCTGTGGTCAGTATACGACACAGTATCTGGATACACGTAATATAGAAGAGCATACCTTTGATGAAGGTGTAATCGTTGTACAGCCAACTTATGAAACACTTGGCAAGAGAGAACTTACCTGTACAAAATGTGGAAGCACCATGACGGAAGATGTGGAAGCTCTGGAGCGTACAGATCTTGGTGATCTTGTTGCGGAACTTTCCAGAAGCGTATATATCTACGATGGAAAAGAAAAGAAACCTTCCATAAAAGTGCTGGACGATAATGACAAAGCTATTTCCAGTAAACTTTATAATGTTGCCTATAAGAATAACAAGAATCCTGGTGATAATACTGCCGCTGTGATCATTACTCCAAAATCCGATGCATACTGCGGAAGTCTTACTGCAACCTTTACCATTGCACAGGCAAAAATGAGCCCGGCTACAGTAACAGTAGGAGGCAAATCCAAACTGACTGTAAAAGGAGCCAGGACCATTGTAGATTATGAGGTCAGCAAGAAAGGTATCATCACCTTTAACCGTAAGACCGGTGTCATAACCGCCGGAAAGAAATTAGGTAAGGTGAAACTGACTGTTTATGGATATGACAAAGAGTACAACGATGTTACCATTTCGGTTACCGTCTCTGTAGTACCGAAGGGAACCTCTATCTCCAAAGTAAAGAGTCCGGCAAAGAAACAGGCGGTTATTTCCTGGAAAGCCAACAAGACAGGCGGCGGATACCAGATCCAGTATTCTACAGATAAAAACTTCAAAAAAGGAGTAAAGACAGTAAAAGTCACCTCTTATAAGAAAACATCGGTAACTGTAAAATCTCTTAAGAGTAAGAAGAATTATTATTTCAGAATCCGCACGATTAATTCAAAATCAGCTTCTCTTGTGTCCGGCTGGTCAAAAGCTAAGAAATTAAAAATCAAATAAATATTAAACAAACCCAGAAAAAGACTGCCGCAGTATGGCAGTCTTTTTCAATCTCAGGCATCAAAACGTTTCTCAAAATTGCCGATGATCTCCAGATGATCACTGTATGTAATAAAAGCATTAGGATCTTCAGACTTTACGATCTGTTTCAGCTTCTGGCTTTCATACTTGGAAACAATGGTCATAATTACCTGAATAGGTTCTTTTTTATAACCGCTTTCTCCTGTCCAGGTAGTATAGCTGCGATTAAGATCAGAAATAATCTGATTTCCTATAAGATGGGGGTTGGTCTTTGTTATGATAAAGGCATTTGTCATAATATTCTGATAATGAATTTTATCCATCATAACGCTGGCAGCATAACAGAAAATAATAGAATAAATAGCTGTCTCCAGACTATTATTTAATGCTCCGAAAGAATAAATGGCTGCATTGACCAGAAGAGTGAGTTTTCCGACGCTGAAATCAGGGAATTTCTTTGAACAGTAGATGCCTACAATATCTGTACCACCACCAGAACTGCCGCATTTCAGAGTGAGTCCTACGCCAAATCCTGAAACAGCTCCGCCAATAAGGCAACATACCAGCTTATCAGAAACAACTGGAGCCTGTGCTGCCGGGATTACAGCCATGAAGAAGGACTGTAAAAAAACAGTGCATACTGTTTTTAAAAAAAATGTGCGGCTGACTGTTTTCCAGGCAAGAAAGAAAAGAGGAATATTGAGTATCCAGAGAAAAATGCCGGTAAAATCAATTCCTGTAGGAAATGTAATATGAAATATTTTTTCCAGTAAAGTCATAAGTACCTGAGAAATACCGGTGAAACCACCACTGTACAGATTCAGTGGAACAAGGATGATACGAAAGGCGGCGGCGTAGAGAAATACACCCAGAATAGCGCCTGCCATCTTCAGTATATCGGAGTAGACTTTTTTTGTCATAATAAGATACCTCCCTAATGATCTGTATTTTCTTGATATATATTTGATAGAGACATTATATGACAACCTAAAACATGAGTCAATGAACAATTCGAAAATAGAAGGATTTTAAGATATCATACGAGAAAATGCATAATACAATACATGGAAGTTGTATTAAAAGTGCGAAAATATAACATATACAATATGCATAAAAATAAAAAGTGCAGCAAAAAATGGTTGAAATATATAATACGTCATGATACAATATGTTACATCAATAAACAATCGAAAGTGTAGGAGGATTGAACAATGTTTAACTTTAATGAAGAGGCAGTCAGAAAAGAACACGAAAACGGAGTTGGCATTATTGCAAAGACACAGGAAGTAGTAGACCAGATCTGCAAAGAAGGATTCAAAAATATCTTTTATATCGGAATCGGAGGAACTATCCTTTATGCAGGACAGATGGAACACATTGTAAAAGATGCAGGATCTACAATTCCGCTGATTCTTGAAAATGCAGCTGATTTTAACTGGGTTGGTAATCCTCATTTTGGAAAAGATTCTATTGTTGCCATTGCATCTATCTCCGGAGATACAAAAGAAGTAGTGGAGGCAGTAGATAAAGCCCATGAAGTAGGTGCGAAAGTAATCGGATATGTAGAAAAAGAAGGAAGCCCGCTGTATGAAAAATGTGATTATGTGATCAGTACTGTTGGCGGTGAATATTATTTCTGGTATACAGTAACTCTTCGTTTTATGGCTAATGCAGGACAGTTCCCGAAATATGACCAGTTCATGAAAGAAATTGTTAATATGCCGGAAAATGTTGTAAACATTTATAAAAAATCTGATGAAAAAGCAAAAGAATTTGCAGACAAATATTGTGATTCACCACTGACTTATCTGGTAGGTTCAGGAAACCTGGAAGACTGGGCTACCTGCTATGGTATGTGTATTATGGAAGAAATGCAGTGGATGCGCACAAGACCGATTTCAGCTGCAAACTTCTTCCATGGAACTCTGGAAGTGATCGAAAGAGATATTCCGGTGATTCTGATCAAGGGAGAAGACAAAACCAGACCGGAAATGGATCGTGTGGAAAAATTTGTAAATACGATCAGTGCAAATGTTACAGTATTTGATTCAAAAGATTTTGAACTTCAGGGAATCAGTGATGAATTCAGAGGTTTGTTGGCACCAATCGTTATGAGAAGTGCATTCCAGAGAGTATCTACACATCTGGAACATAATCGTCGTCATCCACTTGCAATCAGAAGATATTACAGAAGACTTGACTACTAATTAATAGTTGACCTGCAAACAGTAATATTAAATATCCTTGCACACTGGAATCATTGTATGTTATATTTGTATTGATTACTTGTATAATTGGACTTAATACATCATAAGATATGAAAGCGAGATTTTTATGAAAAAGTTGAATAAAGATTCCAGTGTTGCATTGTATCAACAGCTTATAAACGAAATTAAAGAAAGCATACAGGCAGGTGAATTGAAACCCGGAGACCGGTTGATGACTGAAGGTGAATTCAGTAAAGAATATGATGTCAGCCGGATTACAGTAAGAAAAGCAATTGAGGTTTTGGTAGAAGAGGGAATCCTGATCAAAAAACAGGGAATAGGAACTTTTGTAGCTGACAAGAAGCTGATAAGAGATGCAAGTATTTTTATGGGATTTACGGAGAGCTGTCGTCTGGATGGCAAGGTTCCCAGCAGCAGACTTTTATCAGCAGATCTTTCAGAGGCTTCTGGCGTGGATCAGAGAAATCTGAATCTGGAAGAGGGAGAAATGGTTATCAGGGTGCGTCGTCTCCGTTTTTGTGATGGAACACCGACAGTTCTGGAAATGAATCATTTTTCTCAGAAATATGCATTTCTTCTTGGCGCTAATCTGGATGGTTCTCTTTATGAGATACTGGAGCAGCATGGGGGTTATGTGGTTGCAGGCAAAAGAAAGATTACCATATGTTATGCAACAAAAGAAGAAGCGGAGTTACTTAATGTAAAAGAAAACGACGCCCTTCTTATGATGAAAGATTTATGTCTGGATGCACATGGAGAAGTGATCCACAGCTGCAAAAGTATTATAAATCCTCAGTATTATGATCTTACTTTTATAAGTTCAGCTGAACGTGTGAAATGGGAAAAAATATGATAACAATCCAAAAATCACAGCTTTCTGTGATGAATATCCAGTACAGATATTTTTCACTGGATAAATTTCTGGACGATGCGGTCGGTAATGAAGTATCTAATATAGAACTGTGGGGAGCTATGCCTTTTTTTAATATAGAAGACATGACTTACCAGGAAGTAAAAGAAGTGCGCCATCAGATTGAAAGCAGAGGACTGAAACTGGTGTGCCTTACTCCGGAGCAGTGTGTATATCCTGTGAATCTCGCAGCACCGTCAGAGGCGGCAAGAAGAAGAAGTCTGAAATTCTTTGAAGATAATATAAGGGCTGCGTCTGAGCTTGGTACAGATAAAATGCTGGTAACAACAGGATATGGATATTTCGATGAGAGTAATCATGAAGAGGCGTGGAAGTGGGCCAGAGAAGGGATTTATGA